>ERZ791659.1570-NODE-1570-length-11645-cov-2.07446_pt1 | contig 11645 bp, 9 predicted proteins | sample MGYA00510053_ERZ791659 | MGnify/ENA primary metagenome ERZ791659 (study PRJEB30046, sample SAMN00715192) | human gut metagenome | study: EMG produced TPA metagenomics assembly of the A metagenome-wide association study of gut microbiota in type 2... | reverse complement strand
GCAAAATTCCCCCGCCGAAAGCATTCAAATGACCGCCGCCGCCAAAGAACTCGGCAGCCAGCTGATTGCAGGGGAATGTACCGACCGAACGTAAAGAAATCTTTATCATCGGCTTCTCCGTATCTTCACGCAGGAAGCAAGAGAAAATCACCCCTTTGATGCTTAAAGGAATGTTCACAAACCCCTCACTATCTCCACGCACATAGTCGAACTGGCTTTGTTCGGCTTTAGTCAGAGAAATTAAGGCTGCATGATAGTCCGGATAGACCTTCATTTGTGACAAGACATATCCCATTAGGCGCAAACGGCTTTCTGAATAAGTATTGAACACCTTACGGTAAATCTCGTCCTTGTCAATACCTTTCGACAACAGTTCGCTGATGATGAAATAGATTTCCCGATTATTGGAATTATAGGTGAACCCGCCGGTATCCGTCATCATACCCGTATAGATACACTCTGCTCCTTCCCTTGAAATGTCACTGAAATAGCCCATACGGCAAATCAGGCGGAAAACCAGTTCCGAAGTGGAAGATATCTCCGGATAGGAAATGATAATCTTGCAGAAATCCTCCGGATGGAGATGATGGTCTATCAGTATTTTTCTTGCCGGGGATGCAAGAACAGCGTCACCCATGGCATCTATACGATGGATAGCATTAAAGTCCAGACAGCAAATGACATCCGCCTCGGCAATCAGCTTGTCAGCGAACTCCTTGTAGCGGTCGTACAGAAGGACGTCCTTGCTCCCGGGCATCCATTTCAAGAAGTCGGGAAAGGCGTTCGGCACAATAACATTCGCCGTCTTTCCCTGCGAGCTGAAGAAGTGCCACAAGCCCAGAGAAGAGCCGATGGCGTCCCCGTCGGGACCCACATGCGAAACGATTACTATCTTGTCTGCACGGTCAAACCATTTGGTGAAATGGTCTATCTTGGATTGTTCTATTACTTTGGTCAACATATTTTTATTTACTATTTGACGATTGACTATTTACTATTTGGCGTTTATAACAAATTGAAGGGGCAAAAGTACGAAAAGTTTGTGATTTATAACAATATGCGGTAAGAACCTTTTTGAGAAAGAAGAAGATAGGGAATACCTAAGCGAACGCAATCATTGGCAATCTTATTCTGATAATAGTCTGAAAGAGAAGCGTCAAGCACCACCATGCCCATGGAAAAGAGCGAAGTAAGTTCCTCTATCCCACCTTGATACCCCTTGGAGACATACAGATAATCAACTGAAAGGGGATGGGAAGAGCTCTTGTTTCTCCAACGGTTGTCGGAAAGAAGACAGATGCGCTTACCGGCGTAAGAGACAATCTGGTTGCGCATGGATAAGCCGGAAGTGGTATAATCTCCGGCAACCAGTCGGGGAGTCTCCAGACGCAGGCGGTTCCAATGCGGAGAAAGGGCACGGCACAAACACGGCATATCCGGCAAGCTATCGGCACATGCCAACCAAGAATGACGGTTGTCTGCCATACAATGGACAACGGGACAGCCTCTCACGCTATAAAAAGCAATCCCCTGCCGGGAAGCATTGGACATGATGGAAAGGGAATGCCAGGAAACCACTGCCAACAATGCCAGCAACGCAAAGCAGACTCTACGTACCGTAAGGCGTAGAAAGCCATAATATGCCATCCCCAAGAACAGATAGACGAGCAGAACACCCCATATATCCAACCAAATATCATCGACAGCAGCGCCGGGAAGACGCTCTATCCAGCGGAGCACTTCATTCTGGACATGTACCAATGCCTCTACTACCCTTGCAAACAGATGTTGTACAAAAGGCAGCGGCGTAAGCATCAACAGAAAGACAGCAGAATACAGAACGAGCGACACCATGGGAATTACCCAAAGATTAGTCAACAGAAAATGAGTGGAAAAACGGGAGAAATAGAAAATGACCAAAGGGGCCGTACCCAGCTGAGCCGCCACAGACACTGTCATAAGTCCCCACAAATATCGCAGGAAACGATTGTCAACCTTCCAAAGGGCATATAACTTAGGCTGTACAAGTACAATAGCTGCAACCGCCGAGAATGACAACTGAAAACGAACAACAAACAACCAGCCCGGCTTGCACAGCAGCATCAGGAAAGCAGTTGCCGCCAGCGTATTCAGAGTCAGCGGCTTTTCCGGCTGCAAACCGGCAAACGCCAACAAAGAGAACATGATGACCGACCGCACCACCGAGGAAGACAATCCCGTGAAAAAAGCAAAACTCACCAAGAAAAGGACCAGAAGCAAAAGCAACAAAGGTTTCAACCGCCGCCATCGCCTCCACAAAGGACGAAGCACAAACAAGAGCAAAGCATACAGAAACCCTATATGCAATCCCGAAAGTGCCAGTACATGGCTGGCTCCCGAGACGGAGTAGGTCTCCACAATATCATCACTCAGTTCCTCTTTATCCCCCACTGTCAACGCAGCAAGTACCGCCAATTCATCAGTTTCAAAACCCAAACTCCGGTATAAGCCAATCACTTTCGGCCTATAACCCAGTGCCACCTGGCTGACAGTGCGGGAGGCATCATGCCCCGTCTTCCGCCAATGTCCGTCAGCCACGTAGGCCGTGCCGCTATAACCTTTCCGCCTCAGGTAGCGAGCATAGTCAAACTCGTCGGGATTACCATTGTTCGCCGGAGGAGCAAGCCGGGTAGATACCAGCAACTCATCACCACGGCACAAAGTGACCGTAGCAGAATCTTTCGGGAAATAAGCCAGAAAAAGATGATTCCGGGGACAACCCGTAACTGTATCCTGCTCCACCTCTCCCAGCAGGGCAACCCTGCACAATATGCTGCGCTCCCTCTCTTCTGGATGCTCACGGATACAAACCCTATAAACAGCAGGTTTGCCCGAAAAGGGAAATACCGTCTTTCCCTGCTGCCAACTCATCAAGCAGAACCCCGTACCACCCAAGAAAAGGTATACCGCCGCTCCATACACCCATCCGGTATGCTTGTATCTACCTATAATAAAAAGAAAAAGCAGAAAACCTGCCACATACTCCCATGCAGAAAGCACATGTGGAAACGCATCTCCACACAAAATACCAACTACCAACGGCATCAACAGTCGAAGGAAAGGATGCCGTTGCCAGCTGTCGATTATCAATCCAGAAGACGGATTACAGATTCCTTAATGCACGGATGGCCTCTTTCGGGTCGGGAGCCGAGAAAACGGCATTGCCTGCCACCAGTACATCTGCTCCAGCCTCTACCAGACGCGAACCGGTTTCCAAGTTTACGCCACTTTCCACTTCTATCAAGGCCTGCGAACCGGTAACCGTAATCAATTCACGCAATTCGCGCACTTTATCAAGAGAATGCTCTATGAACTTTTGTCCGCCGAAGCCGGGATTTACGCTCATTATCAGCACCATGTATACATCATTAATAATATCCTTCAACAAGGACACGGGAGTTGCCGGATTAATCGTTACTGCCGGCTGCATCCCTGCTTCGCGAATTTGCTGCACCACGCGGTGCAGATGCGGACAAGCCTCGTAATGCACATTCATGACATGTGCTCCCAGAGCCTTCACCTCCGGAATAAACTTCTCCGGCTGTACAATCATCAGATGCACATCCAAAGGCTTCTGCGACAGTTTTGCCACATACTTCAGTACCGGGAATCCGAAAGAAATATTAGGGACAAACACACCGTCCATGATGTCGATATGTACCCACTCCGCCTCACTTTCGTTAATCATTTCAATGTCTCGTGCCAGATAACCAAAATCGGCAGAGAGAATAGAAGGGGATATGATTGGTTTCATAATGTTATGTTCTAAAGTTTACGAACTTTGTTATGTACAAATATAGAGAAAAGATTTAATTCAGCCTAACATTGGAAGTCAAAACTCTCACTGCAAACTTACTGCATACCTTTTGCAGCGTCACTGCAAACGTGTTGCAGTGCTACTGCAAAGCAGTTGCAGTCACACTGCATATTAGTTGCAGCAACACTGCAAAGTGGTTTGCAGTGACGCTGCAAAACGAGTGCAGTAGTTTTGCAGTAGGAAGTCACTGAATGACAATCAGTTATTTCATCACGTATCCTTCCGTCAACCAGAAGCCGCGCAACAGTTCATCCGTTTTCAGTCTCTTCTTGCCCGGAAGCTGGAGGGAGCAGATGCCGACAAAGCCATCTTCGGCAGCAACGCGGATATAGGTCTTCCCGTCTGTCTGCAAGGTTCCGGGAGTCAGTTGATGGGATTCCCCTATTTTCTCCGTCTCGAAGATTTTTACCACAACAGATTCTCCACCGGGTTGGACCAGCTCCGTCCAAGCGGCAGGATAGGGAGAAAGACCGCGTATAAAATCGTAAATACGCTTCACCGGGCGGTTCCAGTCAATACGACAAGTATCTTTGAAGATTTTCGGTGCCGGACGCAGTTCACCCACGACGGCCATTTCTTCTTGAGGAATACTTTTCACTGTACCGGCAAGAATGGCATCTACGGTTTCTACCACCAGGCGACCGCCCAACAGCATCAGTTTGTCGTGGACGATACCCACGTTGTCCGTATCGGCAATGGGTACCCGTACCTGCTGGATAACCTCACCGGTGTCAATCTCATGTTTCAGGAAGAAAGTGGTGATGCCCGTTTCCGTATCACCATTAATCACCGCCCAGTTGATGGGGGCTGCGCCGCGATACTGCGGAAGCAGGGAAGCATGCAGGTTGAAGGTGCCCAATCGCGGCATGTTCCATACCACCTCCGGCAACATGCGGAAAGCAACGACTATCTGCAAATCGGCCTTCCATGCACGCAACGCCTCCACAAAAGCCTCATCCTTCAGCTTCTCCGGCTGAAGAAGCGGAAGATTATGTTCCAGTGCATACTGCTTCACCGGAGAAAACTGGAGTTTATGTCCCCGTCCGGCAGGCTTGTCGGGCATCGTAATGACACCCACCACATTGTAGCCTCCTTCTACCAGGCAACGAAGAGCCTCCACCGCAAAGTCGGGAGTACCCATATATACAATCCTCAAATTCTTCTTTTCCACCATTTCATTTACAGTTTACCATTTACAATGTACCATTTGCGAGGCAGCTCATTTGCCCATTTACAATTTACCATTTACAATGTACGAAGCATCTTCTTTGCGATTTACAATGCCCCATCACCCCGAACGGCAAATAGTAACTTGTAAATAGTAAAATAGTAAATACCAAAAAGTCCTCAGTCTTCCGAAAAATGTACCAATACTTCACGGTACGAGTTGAATATCTTCGACTTGGACACGAAGCCCAAGTATTTGTTTTCCGCATCCACCACCGGCAGATTCCACGCCTTCGTATCATCAAAGGTACGCATCACCCGCTCCATACTGTCCGTATCATACAGACGTGCCGGAGCCGAAGTCATCAGTTTTCCCACCGTAAAGCGATGATATAACTCCTGGCGGAACATAATGTTCCGGATATCGTCCAACAAGACAATGCCAATCAGCACCCCTTCCTTATCCGTCACGGGAAAGACATTGCGATGCGAGGCAGAAATGGCCTTTACCAGTTCGCCCAAATCCATTTCGGGATGCACGGTCACAAAATCCTTTTCCACCACATTCTCCATCTTCATCAGGGTAAGGATGGCCTTGTCCTTATGGTGCGTCAACAGTTCTCCTTTCTTGGCCAAACGCATGGAATAGATACTATGAGGCTCGAACATGATGATGGTAAGATAAGAACTGACGGAAACAATCATCAGTGGCAGAAACAGGTCGTATCCTCCCGTAAGCTCGGCTATGAGGAACACGCCGGTCAGCGGAGCGTGCATGACCCCACTCATGACCCCCGCCATTCCCATCAAGGCAAAGTTCTTCTCGGGCAGATAAGCCGTCATCTCTATTTCATTGCTGAAATGTGAAAAGACAAAACCGGCAATACAACCCAGATACAACGAAGGTGCGAAGATACCGCCGCAACCGCCCCCGCCATTCGTGGCACTCGAGGCAAAGACCTTGAACAGAATAATCAGTATGAGGTATATCAGCAACAGATTGCCGTGCCCGTAGAAGAAGGAATTATTCATCACCGTGTCCCATTCGGCATTGCTCATCCCATTCAGCAACAATTCTATCGTATCGTAACCTTCGCCATACAACGGTGGGAAAAGGAATATCAGGATACTCAGCATGGCACCGCCCATTATCAGTTTCTTATAGGGAGTTCTCAACCTTCCGAACACGCCTTCCACAGAGTTCATGGCCCGGGTAAAATAAAGGGAAACCAATCCGCAGAAGATACCCAGCATAATGACATACGGAATACGCTCCAGTTCGAAAGCTTGGTCCAGATGGAATTTGAACATGGCATCCGTACCCGTCACGATATAGGAAACAGTTGCAGCCGTCACCGCAGATATCAGCAACGGCAACAAGGAGGACATTGTCAAATCTATCATCAGTACCTCCAGCGTAAATACCAGACCGGCAATCGGCGCCTTGAAAATGCCTGCAACCGCACCGGCAGCACCACATCCCACCAATAGCATCAGCGTACGATGCTCCATCTTGAAGATGGTTCCCAGATTGGAACCGATAGCCGACCCCGTCAGCACAATAGGCGCCTCCGCTCCGACCGAACCACCGAAACCGATGGTAATGGAACTGGCTATGATGGACGACCAAGTGTTATGCCGTTTGATGCGTCCCTGCCGCCGCGAGATGGCGTATAGGATTTTGGTAACACCATGACTGATGTCGTCCTTCACCACGTAGCGGACAAACAATCCGGTCAGGAAGATACCCACTACCGGATAGACCAGATAAAGGTAGTTGGCTTCCGTCGCATTGAAATTATCCGTCAGGAAGTTCTGTATCCAGTGTATGATGACTTTCAGTATCAGTGCGGCGAATGCCGTAAAGATACCTACAAGAAAACTGAGAATCAGTATGAACCGCTTTTCCTTGATATTCTTTTCGCGCCATATGATGAAGCGCTGCAACAAACTCCTCTTGTCCTCTGCCATTTTTCCTTTTATTCGCGAATAATCTTAATGACTCCGCCCTTGCCCAACTTGATGATACTGGACGGTTTCGGGCGTCCCGTTTCCTCCTGGCGGTATCCTACTATATAATCCACCGCAGACTTGATGTCTTCACTTATTTCACTGAAGTTACCGGGAGACGGTTGCCCGCTGACATTGGCAGAAGTAGAGACTATCGCCTTGCGGAACTGCTGACAAAGCCGTTTTGAAAATGCCTCACTGGTGACACGGATACCTACACTACCATCTTCGGCAAGCAAGTTAGGAGCCAGATTACGCGCTCCGGAATAAATTATGGTAAGGGGCTTGTCAGCCAGTTCTATCAAATCCCAGGCAACCTCCGGAACATCCTGCACATAGAAATCCACCTTTACCGGAGAATCTACCAATACCAGCATCGCCTTACTGTCAGAGCGTTGCTTGATTTCATATACACGGCGCACCGCTTCTTCATTGGTAGCGTCACAACCTATACCCCAAATCGTATCTGTCGGATACAGAATTACCCCGCCCTCGCTCATTACCTGGCAGGCTTTTTTGATGTCTTCTATCATTTCTTGATATATAAGTTCACGGATTAACACGCAAAAATAGTATTTTTGCAGCGATTATAAACAAAGTTTAAGAGAAAACAATGGAAGAAATTCAATTTAACCACACCCTGCCCATACAACTACGCTTCAATGACGTCGACAAATTCGGCCATGTAAACAACACTGTTTACTTCTCTTTTTATGATTTAGGAAAAACGGAATATTTCGCTTCCGTATGCCCGGATGTAGATTGGGAAAAGGATGGTATCGTTGTCGTCCATATTGAAGCAAACTTCCTCGCACAGATTTATGGTTCGGACCATATCGCCGTGCAAACTGCCGTCACTGAGATAGGAACCAAAAGCTTCCACCTCGCCCAACGGGTCATTGATACGGAAACCCAAGAAGTAAAATGCGTATGTACCTCCGTCATGGTAGCCTTCGACCTCGCCAAACACGAGTCCAAGCCACTGGAAGAAAAATGGATTGAAGCAATCTGCAAATATGAGGGAAAAGATTTGAAGAAAAAGAAATAAAATCCTATATTTGTCAATTAAGCTAACATTTGTATAAGTAACAATCAGTTACATTTAGTCAACTGCTATGATTCGATTGATATTATTGACCGATTTTACAGAGTCCTTTTCGTACAATCTGCTAAAGGGGGTATTGGCCTATTCCAAAAGCCATGAGCCATGGGTAGTATGCCGTATGCCACCCTCCTACAAAAACAGTCATGGTATAGAAGGAGTCTTGAAATGGGCAAAGACATGGCATGCAGATGCAATCATCGGCAGATTTGACAATGATGACAACGTGGAGCTATTCCGTGAAAACGGAATTATCGCATTGGCCCAGGATTATAAATCAAGGTTCAGCAATATTCCAAACATCACCGGCGATTACCGCAAGACCGGCAGAATGGCAGCAGAGTTTTTTCTGAGTAAAGGCTTTCAGAACTTCGCATTCTATGGTTATCGCGATACGGTATGGTCACAAGAACGTTGCGAGGGTTTCTATGAATGTATAGCAGCCCAAGGGTTTGGAAACAATTTCTATTCTTATCAGGACCAATCCCTTGATGACTTATGGTTTTATGAAGCACCGCCCCTGCTCAACTGGTTAAAGTCATTGCCACAACCTACGGCACTCATGGCTTGCGATGACAATCAAGGTAACCGCATTACGGAAATCTGTAAAGTCAACAACATCAGAGTGCCCGACAAGATAGCAATATTAGGAGTCGACAATGATGAGATTATATGCAATCTTTCAGACCCTCCCCTATCCAGTATCAGCCAAAACATTGTAAGAGTGGGATTTGAGGCAGCTGCCCTCATAGAACATCTATTGAATGATGAGGAGGCCACTTATCAGGACGTAGTGCTCCAACCAGTTAATATAATCAACCGGCTTTCGACCGACTTCTATTCTACCACCGATGCCCATATCCAAACCGCTCTGAAATATATCCATCAGAATATAGCAGCTGATATCACTGTATCGGATATAGTGAAACAAGTACCATTATCACGCCGTTTATTGGAGATTCGCTTCAAGCAAGTCACCCAGCAATCCATCCACAAATACATCTTCAACCTTAGGATGGAACGCTTTGCCCAATTGCTGTTGGCCAGTGATGCTCCGATTGCAGATGTGGCGGAACAAGTCGGAATAAACAATCTGAAGACCTTGCCCCGCCAATTCAAAGCTTTGAAGAAAGTCTCTCCCAATGAATATCGGAAAGAGTACCAGACAAAGAGTTACCAGCGCTGATTTAATCCGGTACAAACAACATGGTATCAGGTAACACGGTTTCCAGAACATTCCGTCCCGAATACCCGACTTCCAATTCCTGGCCCATGTAATCTTCGAAATACAGCAGATGCAACTCGTGGTACCCTGCTTCGAGAGCGACTTTCCCTTCGGCACGGCGTCCGCTGTGTCCACCGTCGTTATCAACAATCAATTTACCGTCTATGTATAGTTTAGAACCATCATCGGAAAAAGTATAGAAACGGTATACTCCCCTTTCTGGAATTTTCACCAACGTACGGAAATCATAAGCAAAATGATCAGGGACGGCTACTTCTTCAATCGAGAAGTTCTTCATCACCCCTTCCTTCACTTTATTGCAGGCGGCAATATCGGCAACACGTTTACATTTGCCTTCATAATAGGTATATGCCACGCCCTGCTTCTTGGGAGAAGTTCCCGTAGCCGGCAAATAAGCCATACTCTGCTCCTCATCCGAATTCAGACCTGAAGGGTAATAGTAGGCAGCCTCCCTTCCCGAAGGAGTGGAAATCCATGTGTCAAATTTGAATTGGTCTTCGTACAGTTCAATGATACGGGCTCCTCTCGTCAACTCTCCATACGCATCCGCACCGGTCACCCGTCCGTATCCCAATGCAATACCTTTATCTATTCCTATAAAATCGTTATCATGGTCATGTCCTACAAATACTCCCATTACATCCCTCATGTCAAGGAAGGAAGCAAACATACCAGAATTGATATTAGCAGAGGCAACTCCACCTTCTTTGTCATTGCCATAAGTTTTCCCGTCACCTCTGATTTCGTTGTATTCAATCAGCGGAATATGGAAAAAGGCCAAAGCAGGAACGGGATTACCACCGTTCTTCTCTGCAAAGTGTTTACTTTGCTTTCTGTACCATTCTATTTGGTCGAAATGAATCCAGTCGTAAGCACCATAGATTTTATTAGGCTGATAGTCGTTGGAATCCATGCAATAGAGCAATGCCTCTACCTGGTCCTTCTTCTCCGGACTATAAATAGAAATCACACAATTACCACATCCCATAATATCTTCAGGGCCTTTTGCCCCCACATAGTAGGGAGACTTCAAGAGGAAATCATAGATTTCATTGCGCGTCAAGTATTCTGCATCATGGTTTCCCATCATCACCACAAAAGGCATCTTGGCTTCATTGAAAATATCCACTACACTTTTCCATCCATCCATAGCAGGGTCATCGGTCACCACATCCCCACTCAGTATAGCAATGTCCGGATGTTCGGCTGCCAGGACAGCACGGATAGTAGCTGCCGTTTCGGCACACTTTGCAGAACCCGGCATCCAGTGCAAATCTGTAAACTGTGCTACTACAAACCTGCCATCCTTAAAAAAGAATTGCTTCTGCGCAAAAGCCGTTACCGGCATACAGCCCAACAGTACAACTAAAAGAACAACTATTTTCTTCATAATTTCTTGAGATTAATATATTTCTATTTCATCTATTGCCAACTCACTCTGCAACCCTTCATGAAAATATCCTTTCGGGCACAAGCCACCACTCAATAATTCCAAGCGGACAAATGTAGCTTCCGTTTCGGCAAATGAAAGAGATGCCGGAAAACGGGTGCCTTCCGTCAAGCTAAAATCATAAGTCAGCCGTTTAGTGCCCACCGGAATAAAAGTCTGACCATCCATTGAAACAGAAACACTCATCGCCCTTGCCGGCCATATCTCATTTACCGGCCGCCATAAAGAAGAAAAGGCCACTTCCTTGACTTTTTGAGGTTTCTTCAGTTCCACTACAATCTGTACAGTATCCTGGTAGAAGCTAATCCAGCGACGCATGTCGCGGGCATAGCCACGTCGTCCATCAGTCAGCCCGAAGCCTTCATTCAGGTGTTCCCATCCTGCTGCAGGATTACAAGTATAGTCACATCCGGTTGCCTTGTTTACAGCAAAGCTCTTGCGGGTCACTTTCCCCAACGGCTTACCGTCTCTGTAAACTGCCGAATAAACAGTTGCATCCTCGTCCAACGGTATCGGAGTCTTATAAAGGGAAGATGAAGTGTTGACCGTTGAATCATTTACCGCATAGTAAATATCGGCATCCGGACAGAAGGTGTTCAAAGTCACCTCATAAGTCTGCTGCGACTTGTTCCACGCACCAGCCTGATTGACTTCATAGAAGTTGCGGCAAGCATTCACTCCGCAATAATCCAATCGTTCAAACTCCTTATCCAGCCTACGGGCAAACGACTCGAAGTCCTTATGTTCCGGCTGTGTCCATTGCACCTCTGACATAGCCAGCAAACGAGGGAAAGCCATATATTCAAAATACTAT
>ERZ791659.1567-NODE-1567-length-11653-cov-4.61683_pt1 | contig 11653 bp, 3 predicted proteins | sample MGYA00510053_ERZ791659 | MGnify/ENA primary metagenome ERZ791659 (study PRJEB30046, sample SAMN00715192) | human gut metagenome | study: EMG produced TPA metagenomics assembly of the A metagenome-wide association study of gut microbiota in type 2... | reverse complement strand
GCTCTACGGCGAGTTCAAGGAATTCTTCCCGGAGAATGCGGTGGAGTATTTTGTATCCTATTACGATTATTATCAACCGGAGGCATATGTGCCATCTTCCGATACGTATATTGAAAAAGATTCTTCGATCAATGATGAAATTGATAAATTACGTCATTCTGCAACAGCAGCACTGACGGAGCGTCGGGACGTGATCATTGTAGCCAGTGTATCTTGTATTTATGGCTTGGGAAGCCCTATTGATTATCAGAACATGACGGTGTCTTTGCGTCCGGGTATGTGCAAAGACCGTGATGAAGTGATCCAAAAATTAATAGAGATTCAGTATAACCGTAATGATATGGATTTTCAGCGTGGAACATTTCGTGTGCGTGGCGATGTATTGGAAGTATTTCCGATTTCAGAAGCGGATCAGGCGGTTCGTATTGAATTTTTTGGAGATGAGGTGGATCGCATTGTTCAAATTGATGTGCTGACCGGAGAGATTAAAGCAGAATTGGAACACATTGTTATTTTTCCGGCATCGCATTATGTTGTTGATAAAGATGCGATGGAGCGTGCAATCCGAACAATCGAGGCAGAGTTGGAAGATCGTGTGAAATATTTTAAAAGCGAAGATAAACTACTGGAGGCGCAGCGTATTGCTGAGCGAACCAATTTTGATATTGAGATGCTCCGGGAAACCGGTTTTTGTTCAGGTATCGAAAATTATTCGAGGCATTTATCGGGATTAAAGCCGGGAGAAACGCCACATACATTGATGGACTATTTTCCGGAAGATTTTTTGATCATGGTAGATGAGTCTCATATTACGATACCACAGATACGAGGCATGTATGCGGGAGATCGATCCAGGAAGACTACACTTGTAGACTATGGATTCCGTCTGCCATCTGCATTAGATAACCGTCCGCTGAATTTTGATGAATTCGAGTCGCATATCAATCAGATGTTATTTGTATCGGCGACACCGAATGTATATGAGCAGGAACATGAGCTGGCGCGTGTTGAGCAGATCATACGGCCTACCGGACTGTTGGATCCGGAGATTTCTGTTCGTCCGGTGGAGGGGCAGATTGATGATCTGGTAGGTGAGATCCGAAAGACGATCGATGCAGGAAATAAGGTTATGGTAAATACGTTGACAAAACGTATGGCGGAAGATCTGACGGACTATTTGAAGGAAATTGGGATTCGGGTGCGTTATCTGCATTCAGATATTGATACGCTGGAACGTTCGGAGATTATTCGTAATATGCGGTTGGATGGATTTGATGTATTAGTCGGTATTAATTTGCTGCGAGAGGGACTGGACATTCCGGAGATAGCACTGGTTGCTATTTTGGATGCTGATAAGGAAGGATTTCTTCGCTCAGAGATTTCTCTTGTTCAGACGATTGGCAGGGCCGCACGTAATGCAGAAGGACGGGTTATTATGTATGGTGATGTCATGACAGATTCGATGCGCCATGCCATTGATGAGACGAATCGAAGACGAAAGATTCAGATGCAGTACAATGAGGAGCACGGTATTACGCCACAGACGATCAAGAAGGCGGTACGTGATCTGATTAGTATATCGAAGAAAGCCGATGGCAACTCAGGCGATATTGAGAAAGATCTGGAATCTATGAGCAAGAAAGATTTGCAGCAGTTACGTAAGAAGTTGACGAAACAGATGCATGCGGCCGCAGCAGAGTTAAACTTTGAACTGGCAGCAACGTTGAGAGATCAAATGATGAAAGTTGTACAGCAGCTGAATGAGTAAAATTCTGCAGTCAAAGGTTGTATAAATCAGTGTTGGCGAATAATCGCAGATAGGGTATAATGATTACGTAATGTAATGAGGAACGTAAGGATTCGACAGATATTCCAGTACAGCGAAAATTAAGTTTTGGATAGTTTGGCGCAGAAGATTTTTCAGAGAGTGCTACTTCACAAACGTAGGCGTAGTGGTGGCTACGTCGAGGCTTGGGGAGTAGTGCTATCAGGAAAATAAGCAAGTCAAACTGCCAATCACTTAATATTCGCTGTACTAGAGAGAAGGGCAATAAAATTTTAGAGTATGCCTTATGTTTATTTCAAGAAGGGAGAAAAAGAATGACAAAGAAATGGCGGCGCGTATATGCGTGGGTGCTGACCGTGGCAATGGTCTTATCTATGGCAAATCTGCCGATTACCATTGCTAAGGCAGCATCGACACAGAATCTTACCGTGAAGAGCGGAGCAACCAGTGTAACGATTGCTAAGAATGAGTATGGCGATGATTATATTGGCGATATGTTTTTTAACATACCGGATGCCTTGAAAACGAAGAGTGCAATTTCTTCGAACAAGGTGACTTCCATGACGGTAAAGATCACGATCAAAAGTTTTACACAGGGAAGTGGCGCAAAAGCGCAAGCATTTATTTTTGCACAACCGGATGCATCGGGTGATTGGAATTGGAATCAGTCTTCGACTGCAGAGCTGGTTACCGGCAGTCAGTTAACGCTTACCTATTCCTTTGCAGATATGGATTGGAAAGGTGGAACAACGCTGGGAAATCTTGGCGTGCGTTTTGCCAATGCAGCCGAGGGGAGTACCGTGTCCTATTCTGTTGACTCTGCGGTGATCAATATGGCGGACAGCGGCAGCAGTGCGACAAGTAAGCCAAGCAGCGCGACAAGTAAGCCAAGCAGCACAGCAAGTGCCGGTGGCAATGTTTCGACAGACCAGATTGCGATCACGAGAAGTGTTGGCAGTGGAACAAATGATTATTATGCAGAATACAGTTTTTCTATCACAAATAACAGCAGCGAAACGGTTAGAGGTATTCAGATTTTAATACCGACATCGGGATCGGTTGACGTTGGCTATGTTGAGGGATTTTCTGCAGTGTATGATGCGGCGCTGGGAGGCGTTGTGGCATATTATTCGACAGAGATTGCAGCGGGAGCAACGGTTAGCAGCTCTTCTAATAAAGTTGGTTTTGGAAAACAGCCGTCTATTTCCGTTGGAAAATCTAATGTCATTGCTGTAAATTGTGCAGGTCCAAGTACCGGTGATGAACTGAATTATGAATTAACCGGACGTAAAGATGTTGCATATGCGGACACTCCGGTCGGCAGACATGGTAAACTGTCAGTACAGAAGGTTGACGGCTATGTGGCACCGATCATGGTGGATCAGAATGGTGTGCCGACACAGCTTCGTGGAGCCAGTACCCATGGTATGCATTGGTTCCCGCAGTATGTCAATCAGAATGCGTTCCAGACATTGCGTGATGATTGGGGAATCAATATGGTTCGATTAGTTTGTTATCCACGCGATGGTGGATCGGTTGGATATTTGACGGGTGGAGACAGTACCAAACAGCAGCTTGATACATTGATTCAAAATGGTGTCGATTATGCAACCAAGCTCGGAATGTATGCGTTGGTAGACTGGCATGTGCATGCTTACAATCCAAATGAGTATTTGAAAGAGGCAAAGATATTCTTTACAAAGTACGCAACAATGTACAAGGATCATGATAATGTGTTATATGAGATTTGCAATGAGCCGACAGGCACAAATTGGTATAGTGGCAATGGCAAAGATCTTTATACATATTGTAGTGAAGTTATTAAGACGATACGTGCCATTGATCCGGATGCGATCATTATATGCGGAACGAATACTTGGTCACAGGATGTCGATCAGGTAGCGGCTAAGCCGATGAAAGCACTTGGTTATGAAAACATCATGTATACGTTCCATTTTTATTCCGCAACGCACAAAGAGAATTTAATGGAAAAAGTACGTCTGGCAACCAAGGATGGAACACCGATTTTTGTTACCGAATTTGGTATATGTTCAGCAGATGGTAATGGAAGTTATGACCCGGAAAGTGCGGATCGGTGGATTGCGTTGTTGGACGAATTAAATATTAGTTTTGCATGCTGGAGTTATAGTAATTGTAATGAAAAATCGGCGTATTTTAAGAGCAGCTGCAGCAATGCCGGGGGTGATTGGACAGCAGATGATCTGACAACAACCGGTAAGTGGCTGATCAATACCTGTCGAGCACACGAGGAGAAAGAAAATGCATCCTATCCGGCAGTATCACCGTCAGCAGAACCGACGAAAGCACCGACAGTAACCGTAAAACCAACGGCAAAACCGACGAAAGCACCGACTGTAACGGAAAAGCCGACGACAGAACCGACGAAAGCACCAACTGTAACCGTAAAACCAACGGCAGAACCGACGAAAGCACCGACTGTAACGGAAAAGCCAACGACAGAACCGACGAAAGCACCAACTGTAACGGAAAAGCCAACGGCAGAACCGACGAAAGCACCGATGGTAACCGTAAAACCAACGGCAGAACCGACGAAAGCACCGACAGTAACCGTAAAACCAACAGCAGAACCGACGAATAAACCGACAGTAACGACTGCTCCGGACAAGGAGATACAGGAGGCACCATCGACAGCATTAACAATAGTGGCACGTACGTCTACCTCCTTAACCGTGCAGGCAACCGTTGCAGCACCGGCAGGCAAGAGCTATGAATACACAATTGATGGCACATCATGGCAAACGCAGACCACCTTTACTGATTTGCAGCCTGCTACAAGTTATACCGTGTCAGTACGCTATGCAGAAACCGACAACTATCAGGCTAGTATGATCTCTGACCATACGTTGACAGGAGGTACACTAGTTGAAGATGTGTATAAGATCGACTTGTCTAAGCTGGACGATACGACTTATGTCGATGGCATGTTTAGCAAAGATGATGCAACCGGTAAATCTTATGCAGCAAGTTATGATGCTTCCAGCAATGAATTGATATTATCCGGGACAGATCATACTTTTGAATTGGTCGCTGATAATGCGAAAGTCAAAATTATATTAAAGAAAGGCGTTTCTGCAGCGTTATGTGGAGTGACTTGCGGAAACATTTCCAGCGAAGATGATACAAGCCTTGAGATGGTTCGAGGTAGCAATACTACCGGAAGTATTGAGGCAGCAAATGTCATTGTTTCCGGTGGAACTAACAACACCGAGCAGATTATGGCAGATACTATCGCGGTAAAGGGCGGAAGTCTGACCGCTGTAGCTGCCAAAGAAAGTAATAAAACAGCATTATCTGCAGACAAGATCACAATCACGGATGGAGAAGTGACTGCGATCGGGGACGGAACAGGTGGCGCATTATATGCAGATAGTAAGATCTCTTTGATCGGAGGAACACTGACGGTGAAAGCGGGTCCGAATAAAACGGAAAAATCTGCTATTGATGTGAAATCAGATGAAAGCAGCGTTATCTTGGTCGGAGATATTAAGATCATTAATCAGACAGATGGCGCACTTGGAACGGACGATTTGTTCTCGAAGGAGACAATTTCCACAGGGGGAACAACGACGAAGTTAGTTACCGTAACATTTGATACAGTAGATGAAGTTTGGACCGTGACAGTGGAACAAGGTTCTGATATTATTTTGCCGAATAGACCAAAGGAGAATTTAATTTTACGGTGGTATAGTGACCGTGATGTACAGGGATATGCCCCGGGAATTATATACACGGTACAAGAGAATACATACTTCTGTGCAAAATATTTTGATAAGGCGCCGGTAGAACCGAGCAGCAAGCCAACAGTGGCACCGAGCAGCGAACCTACCGTCACACCGAGCAGCGAGCCAACAGTGGTACCGAGCAGCGAGCCGACCGTGGAACCAAGTGAAGAACCAATCGCGACCCCGACGGCAGAGCCAACGAAAGCGCCGGAACCAACGGCAGCACCGATAAAAACGCCGACACCAACGGCAGAGCCAACGAAAGCGCCGACAGTAACTGAAAAGCCAACGGCGGAACCAACGGATGCACCGGCGATAACACCGGTACCTAGTGATGATCCGACTGAAAGTGTTGCTCCAAGTGAGAAACCAACGGTCACACCAACGCAGAAGCCGGGAATTCAGGCAACCGGAATACGTGTTATTGCCAGTGTGAAAAAGGTAAGTAATCTTCCGGTAAAACAGAAATTGCAGCTTGCAGCAGGAAAGAGTATGCAGCTTACGGTGACTTTGTTGCCGACAGGAGCTAAGCCTCAGAAACTAACGTATACCAGCAGTAAACCATCAATAGCAAAAGTAAGCGGTAGTGGTAAGATTGTTGCTGGTAAGAAAGCCGGAACGACAGTGATCACGATTCGTACAGCGAATGGATTGCAAAAGAAAATTACCATTCGCGTTATGAAAAAAGCGGTGAAGAAGATCAAACTGTCTGGCGTTAAGAAGTTAAAGGTTGGTAAGAAACTCAAACTGAAAGCCAAAATCACGCCTAAGAAGAAGTATGCATCTGCTAAAGTGTTCTGGGTATCTGGTAATACTAAAATTGCAACAGTGACACAGAGCGGTGTTGTAAAAGCGAAGAAGAAAGGCAAAGTTAAGATTACTGCAATTGCAACAGATGGCAGTGGTAAGAAGAAAGTGATCAAACTTACCATTAAATAAATTTTAACAGATCGACTTAGAAATAAGTGGCAAATATGCCTTTTGAAAATTTAGAAAAAGAACAACCAAGTATTTATTGGTTGTTCTTTTTTGCTTTATAGGAAACTTGTCGTTTCCTATAAAGCGAAAAACGCTCCGCGAGGATGCGCATCTCGCGGAGAAGAAGTTAGCTGTAAACAGCACCGCTCGAGCGCGAAAGAGTCGCAAGCGACTCTTTGTTCTTTAATCGGAAATTGCTGCCTGGCAATCTTAATTTTTTCTTAAGGAAACGGACATATGTTACAGCCATAAATGTTGTAATATATAACCAAGGAGAAAATTATAAGCTCCATCGTAATATTACTATTGTAGCAAAACGGACAGCGCGATCAATTGTCCAACATAGAAAGGAGAGAGTAATATGAGGATGAAAAAATATGTAATGACGCTGGCATTATGTATCGCTGCAGGAGTTATGCTGACTTTACCGGTGCAGGCAGATGCAAAGTCAACCGGGAAGTTGACCAAAAACATCAAATGGTCTTTGAACTCTGATGAGACAGTATTGACAATCACAGGAAAAGGAACGGTGGATATCCGTAAATTTCGTAAAGAGGGAAGATACAAATGGCCTGGTTCAGAAGCGGGACAGCCGGCAATTTTTGACAAGCTGGTGTTTGGAGAGGGGATAACAACAATTTCATCTGGCTTTTTTTGTATTGAGGGTATCAAAACGATTTCACTGCCAAAGAGCTTTAAGAAGATCAAAGCGTCCAATGAAATGGATGCTGTCAATGGCTCTTTTGAACCATACAGCACGACATTAAAGAAACTTCAAGTGTCTAAGAAAAACAAGAAGTTCTCTGTCAGTAAGGGCATCTTGTATTCAAAGGACAAAAAGAAGTTGTACATTTATCCAAGTGGCAAGACGGAGAAAAAATTTGCAATACCTTCCAAGGTAACCAAAATTTGCAGACGTGCCTTTTATGGAAATTCCATAGAGAGTGTTATTATGGGAAATAAGCTGCGTGAAATTGGTCGGCAGGCTTTTGCGAAAACAGAGTTAAAGTCTGTAAAGCTTCCAAAGTCGTTGAAAATTATTGAAGATTCTGCGTTTGACAGCACTCAGATTTCATCTGTAGAATTGCCAAAGGGCCTTAAGCGGGTAGGAAATCATGCGTTTGGAAACATCAAAGATTTATCGACGATCATCGTACGATGCAATTGTAAACTAAGTTATGTGTTTGCAGACAGTGGTTTTCAAACAAATCTTCAAACCTATGACCGAGAGAACTATACGGATTTTCGAATTGTATTGGGTAAGGAATTAAATGCAACAATATATCGTTTGTTTGCTGATTTTGCAGAGCACATAAGACTCGGCAAGATGAAAGTTGAAGTTGAGAAAGGCAATAAGACATATTACATCAAAGACGAGGCGGTATACGCTAAACGAGGGGATCGTCTGAAAGAGAGCTTTAAGAAGTCAAATGGTAAAGAATTATCATAAGAAGGGAGTGATTTTTATGAAAAAATGGAGACAGGTAGCAGTAGTCATGTTTTGTCTAATGGCAGCGATGACTATGACAATGACAGCAGATGCCAAGACAAAGAAAAAGCAGCCAAGTGGTAAAGTATGCAGTGGGGTGAAATGGACATACAATAAAAAGAGTAAAACGTTAACTATAACTGGAAAGGGATATGCTAAAATTACCGGGTTTTATGACAAATCACTGAGCAGTTATGAGTGGCCGTGTTCGGAAGATTCTGTATTGCCGGTGTTTACGAAGATTAAATTTGGAGAGGGGATCACGCAGGTCGATTATCGATATTTTGCAATGGAGGGCATCAAGCAGATATCGTTGCCAAAATCTTTTAAAAAGATTAAGTATGCAAGCCCAATTCGTGTCAATGGAGCTTATGAAGGCTGGAGTACAACCTTAAAAACGATTTCTGTAAATAAAAAGAATCGTAACTTTTCATCATCAAAAGGTGTATTGTATTCGAAAGACAAAAAGACAATTTACATATATCCTTCGGGCAAAAGTGTCACCAATTATAAGTTATCCGATAAGGTGAAGACGATTGCACCGTATGCATTTTATGCAGCGGATATGAAATCAATTCAGCTTTCTTCAAAGCTAACAACTATTGGAGAGTGCGCATTTCAGTATTCAACAGTCAAGACAGTTACTGGCGGAAAAAAACTTCGAGTGATAGGACAGATGGCTTTTTATGAAGCCGATGGATTGACCAACTTTGCCTTTGACAGTGCGCTTAGAAAAATAGGCAGCAATGCGTTTTATGCCTGCAGGCTGCAAAGTGTAACTCTTCCGGAAAAACTGGTATCTGTAGGAAGTTGTGCGTTTATGGCAAACGAAGAATTGCGTTCTTTGACGATATTATGCAGATTAAATCTGGGAGAAATCTTTCTGCTTTGTACGAAAAAAATGAATTATAGCAAGTCGGAATATGATTACCGACCAATTACGGTAAAGCTTGGGAAGAATGCTACCGGACCGCTTACGACACTCATAGACGATTTGGGGCAGCAGATCACTTTTGAGGTGGATAATGCCAATCCGATATATTACGTGAAAGCCGGGGTGCTTTATAAGAGAAAGGGAAACGAAGTATGCTATCCCCAAAAAGCATCTTAATATCTTGCAATATGCATAATAAAATATATAAATAAAATATATTTTTGTAAAAATTGTACATGAAATTTTCAAAATCATGTTGCAATACTACTACGAAAATGTTAAGATAGTTTTCGTAGCAAAAGAAATAACTCATGGGGGAGTTATTTCGATAATGTATTGGGCGTGATTGGGATGTAGAAAGACATTTTTTGTGGGGACAAAGGATGTCTTTTTATTGTACGTGATGATGACGGATATCGTTAATGTGTTTGCTTCTTTTTTCATGAATTAATATCAAAAATATGTGGATTTTTTGGGATTTATCGGTATAAATATTGGGAAAGTATCGGTATTTCTTATGGATTTCTATTCATATTTTTTGGTGATGATTTGTGTTATTTTGTCACAAAAAACGTACAAGTTTCTCAATCTGCCGGGAAGGAGAAGGATTATGGCTTTTCGTAAAAAAGCACTTGCTATTGTCATGAGTATGGCAATGGTAGCAACTTCGCTGTCAATTCCAACAACGACAGCCAAAACGGCGGAAGCCGCCGGCACAACATTTAACAACCTTAATCAATCGCAGATTACAGAGGCGATGGGTGTAGGTTACAACCTTGGTAACTCATTGGAGGCTGCAAGTTCTGGAACACCGAATGAAACAGCATATGGCAATCCAAAATTAACAGAAGACTTAGTTTTGGCAGCCAAAGACGCAGGATTTAAATCTATCCGTATTCCGGTATCCTATCTTAGCATGATTGACGACAACAATGGATACAAGATCGACTCTTCTTGGTTAGATCGTGTACAGCAGGTTGTTGATTATTGCGTTGACAATGATATGTATGCAATTGTCAACATGCATGGAGACGGTTATACGACAGTAACAGGTGGCTGGTTATTATGCGGCAGTTCTGATCAGACCAAGATCAAAGCAAAATATAAAGCGTGCTGGGGGCAGATTGCAGATCGTTTCAAAAACTATGATGAGCATCTGATCTTTGAGTCCATGAATGAAGAATTTGATGGAACTTATGGAACACCTAGCAGAACGGCTTATGCAAATATAAATGCCTACAATCAGATTTTTGTGGACACCGTAAGAAAAACCGGTGGAAACAATGATCAGAGATGGTTATTGATTCCGGGATGGAATACCAATATTGATTACACGGCGGAGGATTACGGATTTGCACTTCCTACCGATAATTATCTGTCTTCTAAGATTGCATCAGGCGAAAAAAGAATTATGATCTCTGTACATTATTATGATCCATGGGATTTCTGTGGAACAGAGTCCGGTGCAACCACACAGTGGGGAGACAGTATTACGGATTATTCGAAGAGAGCAAGCTGGGGTGATGAGTCCTATATGGCATCTCAGTTCAAAAAGATGTCCAGCAAATTCGTTTCACAGGGCTATCCTGTGGTGATCGGTGAATTTGGTGCCATCAATAAAGCAAGTTATGATAGCCAGAATAAAGTTTGCCGTGCAGAGTATTATCAGAAAGTCTGCTATTATGCAAAGCAGTATGGATTGATCCCGGTAGCTTGGGACAATGGATACAACGGAGACTATGGTTTTGCGATCATTGACCGTTATTCCAACAAGGTTGTTCATCAGGAATTGATGGACGCTATGATGGAAGTGTATGGTGGTAATGAGTCCGCAACGGCAACAGGCATTCAGTTAAACAAGAGCGAGTTGACAATTCACATTGGTGATGAAAAACAGCAGCTTACAGCAGCATTAACACCATCGGACAGCAAGGATAAAGTTCTTTGGAGCTCCAGTGATGAGTCAGTAGCTACCGTTAATTCCAAAGGTCAGGTAAGTGCAGTAGGAGCAGGAACTTGTACGATCACTGCATCTGTTCCATTAGGATACAAAGCAACCTGTAAGGTGACGGTACCACAGGCCAACTATGTACGTGCGAAATTATATTTATTAGAGACAGCAAGCTGGCAGTCAGTCATCAGTGATGAATATGTTGATATTTATTCAGAAGGAGGAAAATTCTCCTTGTCCTTAGATGCGACTAAGAGTCAGTTGCAGAATATTGGTTCTTTGTATATCAAAGATATCAATGTTGCTGATGATGAGGCATCTGTATTTGACAAAGCAACTTTGAAAGTAACATCATTTGAAATTAACGGACAGAAATATACCATGAAAAATGGAAAATTTACGTATGATGTTTCACAGAAAGCATCAGATGATGGATTGATCTGTCCAGTCTTTAATTTCTCATTTATTAATGTGTGGGCGAATACACATGTAAACAACGTAACTGTGGAAAATGCAAATTACAAGGCATATTTCAATAATGTAAATTACCAGACGACGAATAAGGTAACCATGAACTTTGAGGTGTCCGGTATTAATGGTGGCAGTGATGTTCAGCCAACAGCAGCACCAACAGTGGCACCAACAAAGGCACCAACGGTAGCGCCAACAAAGGCACCAACAGTAGCGCCAACAAAGGCACCAACAGTGGCACCAACAAAGGCACCAACGGTAGCGCCAACAAAGGCACCAA
>ERZ791659.1562-NODE-1562-length-11686-cov-2.2557_pt1 | contig 11686 bp, 10 predicted proteins | sample MGYA00510053_ERZ791659 | MGnify/ENA primary metagenome ERZ791659 (study PRJEB30046, sample SAMN00715192) | human gut metagenome | study: EMG produced TPA metagenomics assembly of the A metagenome-wide association study of gut microbiota in type 2... | reverse complement strand
ATAATCAAGCCCGAGAATCTGGTTTATAAAAAACCGACTCTGATGAATGACAATGGTATGCACTATTGCCCGGGTTGCAGCCACGGCGTGGTACATAAACTGATTGCCGAAGTAATTGAGGAAATGGGATTGGAAGACAAAGCAGTCGGTATCTCACCTGTAGGTTGCGCTGTATTCATATATAATTACCTTGACATCGACTGGCAAGAGGCTGCCCATGGACGTGCACCCGCACTTGCTACAGCCATTAAGCGCCTCTGGCCCGACCGCTTGGTATTTACTTACCAGGGAGACGGCGACCTTGCCTGCATCGGTACGGCAGAAACCATCCATGCACTGAATCGTGGTGAAAATATTACGATTGTCTTCATCAACAACGCCATCTACGGTATGACCGGAGGACAAATGGCTCCTACAACCCTAATGGGAATGAAGACGGCTACCTGCCCTTATGGACGTGATCCGGAACTCCACGGCTATCCGCTGAAGATTACTGAAATCGCTGCTCAACTGGAAGGTACAGCTTACGTAACCCGCCAATCGGTACAAACAGTTCCCGCCATCCGAAAAGCTAAAAAAGCGATTCGTAAAGCATTCGAGAACTCAATGAACGGAAAAGGTTCCAACTTGGTAGAAATCGTTTCAACCTGTAGCTCCGGATGGAAAATGACTCCGGAGAAAGCCAACAAATGGATGGAAGAACATATGTTCCCGTTCTATCCTTTGGGCGACCTGAAATTATTAAGATGAAAGAAGAAATAATTATAGCAGGATTCGGTGGACAGGGTGTGCTGTCTATGGGAAAGATTTTAGCTTACTCCGGACTGATGGAAGGCAAAGAAGTGACCTGGATGCCGGCTTATGGTCCTGAACAACGTGGCGGTACAGCCAACGTTACAGTCATTGTAAGCGACGACAAAATATCCTCACCGATTTTGAGTAAATATGACACAGCCATCATTCTGAATCAGCCTTCACTTGAAAAGTTCGAAAGCCGTGTGAAGCCGGGAGGTATCCTGATTTATGACGGATACGGAATCATTAACCCTCCTACCCGCAAAGACATCAAAGTATACCGCATCGACGCAATGGACGCGGCCAACGAGATGAACAATGCCAAGGCATTCAACATGATTGTACTGGGAGGATTACTGAAGCTTCGCCCCATCGTTACATTAGAGAATGTAGTGAAAGGCCTGAAGAAAACATTACCCGAACGTCACCATCACTTGATTCCGATGAATGAAGAAGCCATCAAAAAAGGTATGGAACTGATCAGAGAGGTTTAAGCCGACCGAGAATTGAGAATCGAAATTTAAAAATTATTAGCTATGCCACAGCCCGGGAAACCGGATAATTTTTAAAATTCAATTCTCAATTCTCATTTTAATAAGTATCTTTGCGGCTAATTATGAGACGAATCCTACTTACATATATACTCCTTGTCGTAGGTTTACTGACCGCACAGGCACAGTTCAATCCTACACAACAAGTCGATCCCCGTACCGGTAGAGATGCCAACGGTAACCAGATAGACCCGGCCATGCGGGTGCATGAGGACAGTACAGACGTTGAAATACAAGGACTTCCCCCAAAACTCTATATGTGGCATGTCAGCGAAAACCTGGGAACAATCCAGAAAATACCCGCTGATACGGCAACCCACATGTTTCAAAACACCAATTTAGTGGAAGGCCTGAGAGGGCATTATAATTATCTGGGTAACTTAGGTTCTCCCCGCCTGTCACGCCTCTTTTTCGAACGCCGTGACGCAGAACCGACCATTTTTATGGAGCCATTCTCCAGTTTTTTTGTCCGTCCTGACGAATTCAACTTTACTAACAGTAACGTGCCTTTCACCAATCTTAGCTATTATAAAGCCGGTAATAAAGTGAACGGAGAGGAGCGATTTAAGTCCTATTTCTCAGTAAATGTAAACAAACAACTGGCATTTGGTTTCAATTTCGATTATCTGTACGGACGGGGATATTACAACAATCAAAACACTTCTTTCTTTAATGCCGCACTCTTCGGAAGTTATATAGGCGACCGCTACGAAGCGACATTGCTTTATAGCAACAACTATCTAAAGATGAATGAAAACGGCGGTATCACCGATGACCGTTATATCACCCGCCCGGAAGAAATGGCAGAGGGAAAAAAGGAATATGAATCACAGAACATTCCCACCCTGTTAAGCAAAAGTGCCAATCGTAACAAGGACTTTTACATATTCCTCACCCAACGTTACAAACTGGGATTCACTCGTGAAGTGGCCAAAGCCAAAGACGATACCACCAGTACGGAAAAGACGGAATTTGTTCCGGTTACCAGCTTCATCCATACAATGAAAGTGGAACGTACCCGCCACCAGTTCACTTCGGAGGACGAATTGTACAAAATCTACCCGGAAGCTTATATCCAACCGGGCAATAAGCTGGTGAATGACTCTACCAGCTATATCGGAGTAAAAAACACGTTAGGAATCGCCCTGCTCGAAGGTTTTAATAAATATGCCAAAGCCGGGTTGACTGCTTTTATCTCACATAAGCTAAGTAATTACCGGCTAATGGACAGAGACTCCGTGAGCGTAGATAAATACAGTGAACACGAAGTTTTTGTCGGAGGTGAGTTGGCCAAACGACAGGGAAAAACGCTCCATTACCGTGCCATGGGCGAAGTAGGTATTCTGGATAAAGCGATTGGTCAGTTCCGTGTCAATGCCGATCTTGACCTGAACTTCCGCTTATGGAAAGATACGGTCAGCTTTATTGCCCGCGGATCGATCAGCAATACCCTTCCGGCATTCTATATGCGTCATTATCATTCTAAATACTTCTACTGGGATAATGACAATATGAACAAAGAGTTCCGCACACGCCTGGAAGGCGAACTGAACATCGAGCATTGGCAGACCCACCTGAAAGCCGGAGTAGAAAATATTAAGAACTATACGTACTTCAATCAAAAGGCACTCCCTCAGCAGAATGACGGTAATATTCAGGTACTTTCCGCCACTCTGTCGCAGAATTTCCGATTGGGTATTTTCCATCTGGACAATGAAGTGACCTGGCAAAAGTCGAGCAACACTACCGTATTGCCCTTGCCGGAGCTTTCACTTTACCATAATTTCTATATTCAGACGACCTTGGCAAAAAAAGTGCTTCATGTGCAGTTGGGAGCCGATGTACGCTATTTTACCAAGTATTATGCCCCGGCGTATACTCCGGCCATCCAGCAGTTCCATCTGCAACCGGAAGACGATCAGGTAAAGATTGGCGGTTACCCCATCATCAATGTATATGCCAACCTGCAACTGAAGCGTACACGTCTTTTCGCAATGATGTATCACGTCAATCAGGGAATGGGTAACTCGAATTACTTCCTGTCGCCCCACTATCCCATCAATCCGCGCCTGTTTAAGATCGGTGTTTCCTGGAACTTCTACGATTAATCGCTACCATGAATCTATTGAAGCCTAAATATCTGAAATATGTAGTATTAGGACTGATATCAGCCCTCGTTGTCACATTTTGGCCTCGTAAAGAGAAGCCGCAAGGACATCCGCGCGACTACGCAGAGATCGAAGAAAGCGGCATCCTCCATGCTGCCACAGAATATAACTCCATCAGTTTTTATGTGGATGGAGATACCGTTTCGGGATTTCATTATGAATTGATAGAGGCATTTGCACGTGACAAGGGCTTGCAAGTACAGGTCTCTCCGGTGATGAGCTTCAACCAACGGCTGGAAGGATTAGCCAATGGCACCTATGACGTAGTAGCTTATGGTATACCGACAACAAGTGAACTGAAAGACTCTCTGCTCCTCACCTCACCCATTATCTTGAGCAAACAAGTCCTGGTGCAACGCAAAGCCGAAGAGAACGACTCGCTTGCTATCAGAAGCCAACTCGATCTGGCCGGCAAAACACTGAACGTAGTAAAAGGTTCTCCATCCATTCTTAGAATACGCAACCTCAGCAATGAAATAGGTGATACAATCTATGTAAACGAAGTAGAAAAATATGGTTCCGAACAACTGATTGCGATGGTTGCGCATGGGGATATCGATTTTGCCGTATGTGACGAGAGCATCGCCCGGATAGCCGTAGATTCATTGCCTCAACTCGATATTAATACCGCTATCAGTTTCACCCAATTTTACTCGTGGGGAGTCAGCAAGCACTCCCCTGCTCTGCTCGATAGCCTGAATACATGGCTGTCCGACTTCCGAAAGAAAGGTGAATATCAGGCCATCTATCGTAAATACTACGGAAAGCAGTAACAACTCCCTCCCCTTCTTTCCAATTCATTTAAAGACTACGATTACCAGTTGCGCAACTGGTAGCATACGGAGTTGTGCAACCGGAGAATGTTAACTAAGAAACGGGCACAGACAATCTCTATTATGATAACTGTTAATCATTCGTCGCTTTCAGCAGAATTGAGTATATTTGCGGATGGATAAATAAAAAAATATGAGCGATAAGATTATAAAATGGGGATTCATTGGTTGCGGAGAGGTGACCAAATACAAAAGTGGACCTGCTTTTCAGAAAGTAGAAGGCTCCAAAGTAGTGGCAGTCATGAGCCGTGACGGTAAAAAAGCCAAAGCCTATGCTAAAGAGCGGAACATACCGAAGTGGTATGACGACGCACAAGAGTTAATAGACGATCCGGAAGTAAATGCCGTATACATAGCCACTCCGCCCTCTTCGCACGCCACTTATGCCATTATGTCCATGAAAGCCGGAAAACCGGTATATATCGAAAAGCCAATGGCGCAAACTTACGAAGAATGCGCCCGTATCAACCGTATTTCTCAAGAGACAGGAGTACCTTGCTTTGTAGCTTACTACCGGCGCTATCTGCCTTATTTCATGAAAGTCAAGGAACTGGTAGACAAAGGAACTATCGGAAATGTGATTAACGTGCAGATCCGTTTCGCCCAACCCCCACGCGACTTGGATTACAACAGAGAGAACCTGCCTTGGCGTGTACAGGCAGACATTGCCGGAGGAGGATATTTTTATGACCTTGCCCCCCACCAGATCGATCTTCTACAGGAAATGTTCGGTTGTATTCTTGAAGCCAGCGGATATAAGAGTAACCGTGGGGGACTTTATCCAGCAGAAGATACATTGAGTGCTTGTTTCCAGTTCGACAACGGCTTGGTAGGAAGCGGTTCATGGTGCTTCGTTGCCCATGATTCGGCTCGCGAAGACCGCATTGAGATTATCGGTGATAATGGCATGATCTGTTTCTCCGTATTCACCTATGACCCTATTGCCCTTCACACCGAAAGAGGACGTGAAGAAATAGTTGTAGAAAACCCCGAACATGTGCAGCAACCTTTGATTCAAGCTGTGGTAGACCATCTTCTTGGAAAATCGATTTGTTCCTGTGACGGCGAAAGTGCCACAACGACCAATTGGGTCATGGATAAAATACTTGGAAAGATCTAAACGATAAACGTTTTAGACTATGAATGAATCATGCAACGCTAAACGATCAACGATCAACGGTGAACAATGACTGATGAACAATAGAGATTGTTTTTTCCTTATGCCTTCGGCTTATTAAAGCACCATTCGTCATTGATCGTTCAGTGTTGATAATTACTTCATCGTTTTTTTTCTTTTCCATGTCACGTTTTCCTTCCTCTTCCGTCTTGCTTATGTAAATGGAACTAAAACAATTCAAAATAGCCGTTCTTCCACTCCGCGACAAATTGCTAAGTTATGCGCGGAAGTTGACCGATGACCATTCGGATGCCGAAGATGCCGTGCAAGAAGTAATGCTGAAACTATGGAACCTCCGTCTAAAACTGGACGAGTACCACAGCATTGAAGCACTTGCCATGACAATGACGCACCATACCTGTATGGACATCTGGCGGGGAAAACATCCCGACAACCTATCGCTCGACAGCGTACAGGCTGCCAGCCCGGTTGCCACCCCCGAACGCTTACTGGAAGAAAAAGACGAATTCCGCCTGATGCGCGAAATAATCGGCACGCTACCGCCTCTGCAACAAACCATCCTAAGGATGAAAGATGTAGAAGAGTATGAAACCGAAGAAATCGCCGAAATAACAGGATGCAGCTCCGAAGCCATCCGCAGCAATTTATCCAGGGCACGAAAAAAAGTGAGAGACATTTACCTGCAAACCATACAACAAAGAAAAAGGAGAAACGAAGCATGAATATAGAAGAATTATTAAACAAGTATTTTGAAGGAGAAACCACCTGTGAGGAAGAACGTGAACTCCGCCGTTTTTTCACCCGGGGCATCGTACCGGAGCATCTGCAGATATACCGCCCGATGTTTGGTTTCCTCAACGAAGAGAACCGGCAGAGCAAGACTGCCGTCCCTGAAGTACCGAGAACTTCTGTCCCTCTGCGCCGCCGTCTACTTTACATATTCAGCGGAATGGCTGCCGGAATATTGCTTATATTGGGCATTGCCGGTCTCAACCGACATATCAATACCTCGACCGCTAATTATGTAATCATCGACGGGAAATGCTATACCGATGCCAAGCTGGTACGCGAACAAGCCATGATCGCGTTTCGTGATGTCAGTATCAGCGAGGAGGAAGTATTCGCTACGCTGTTCTCCGAATAAAAAAAGAAAATAATAAAAGAAACGAAGTATGAATAAAGTCATTCGCACCACATGGATTGTCCTGCTACTTACTGTCGCCTCCGGCATGGCAAGAGCACAACAGGGACTACAAATAGCTTCCGTATTCCAGAAATACGGTAAACAAAAAGGAGTGACTATGGTAGAGCTGTCCAACGAAATGCTGGAAACCTACCAGATGACTCTCTATAAAAGCCTTGTCTTCAAAGATGTTGAGGAAGCACTGCCCACCATTCTCAACTGTCTGGATGCCGACAAAAAGAAAGCTAAGAAAGTGAAGGAAGTGGTGGCAGGCGGCCAAATCCAGTCCGGCTATTATCAATTGCCCCAGCTAAAAGAAGACGTCAACCGGTTCATCCTGTTCAAAACCGGCAAAAAAGGATCGGCTACCCTGATTTACATCGAGGGCGAGTTGGATGCAGACGATTTGGTAACCATGTTATTTATGAAAAAAAACTAAACATTATAAGAATATGAAACACATTTATTTATTACTGTTTATGCTGATCCCGATGACGGGAATGGCTCAAGAAGGCATTTCTCAAGACACGACTCTTTACGTCAACGGACGCAAAATCCAGATTAAAGAAAACGAGGGGAAAATAAAGGTAAAACTTTACGAACAGTCTTCGCACGGCGATACGATAGAGAACGATCAGATTTTCGAGGGAATCTATACGGACGGACAAACCACCGAACGCCGCACGGCATTCACCATCCCCTTCGTCAAAAAAAAGAACCATTATCGGTTCGACCCGCATATTGCCGGATTCTATATGGGATACACACGGCTCTCTGACGGCATCAATTTCAATACTCCTGACGGACTGAATATAAACGCCAACAAGTCCTGGGAAATCGGTTTCAATCTGTTTCAAGGCTCCCTGACACTCTCACGTGATCGCCAATGGGGTATAACGACCGGTTTAGGCTGGGGATACCGCTCTTTCCGCCTGGGCAACAACTATGCCTTCAGACAAATAGAGGGAGTCACCGGCATTGTTCCGGGCGTTCCCGACGAGGAAGTGTATACCAAAAGTCGGTTACGTTATTTCTACTTCCGCATTCCGGTAGCCCTGGAATGGCAAAAAAGATTCAGCCACAGCAACGGCCCACTATTCTTTTCAGCCGGACTTGAAGCGGAAATCCGTCACGGGGCCAAGTCGAAAGCAAAAGTCAACGGACATAAAAAGAACCTGGACAGCAACCTGAATGTCCACCCGGTAGGCATTAACCTCCTGGCACAAGCAGGTTACGGTGACATCGGAGTGTATTTACGCTACTCTACCTACAGCCTCTTCGAGCACAAAAAAGGTCCCGAACTTTATCCCTACTCTTTCGGCCTCTGCTGGTATTGGTAACAGGAAGCCTGACGGATGGCAACTATATCCCCGTCCAATGGCATCAACAGTCTGACTATTCAAAAAGAATAAGCTGATTTCTCTGCCGGAAGGAACAATCTATCGTTCATATTGTTTATATTTGCAAAAAGCGTATAACAATATTAACGATAGATTTTTATATCACATGACCAAAGAAGAACTAATGAGGAAAGCCATCGAACTTTCCAGGGAAAATGTAGCAAACGGAGGAGGTCCCTTCGGAGCTGTCATAGCAAAAGATGGAGAAATAGTGGTCACAGGCGTCAATCGTGTAACAGCCTCATGCGACCCTACCGCCCACGCAGAAGTAACCGCCATCCGTGCTGCCGCCTCAAAACTGGGAACTTTTAACCTGAGCGGTTACGAAATTTATACTTCCTGCGAGCCCTGCCCCATGTGCCTGGGTGCTATCTATTGGGCACGATTAGACAAGATGTACTATGGCAATAACAAGACAGATGCCAAAAACATCGGGTTCGACGACTCGTTTATCTACGATGAACTGGAACTGAAACCGGAGAACCGCAAACTACCATCCGAAGTATTACTCCACGACGAAGCAATCAAAGCTTTTGAGGAGTGGATGGAAAAAGAAGATAAGATAGAATACTGATAAAAATGAACTTTATACAGGGCTATTTCTACCTCAAAAAATAGAAAAGCCCTGTATTAAAGTGTAATTTCAAGAGGCTACGGTCTCCTATAAGTACTTCTATTTCCATTAGCCCCAATAACTCGAGTTGAATTACCATACGAACTGGTATTATGCCCCCGGGAATTATTACGTACAGCTCCTCCCTTACTAGAATCATCAATGTCTACATAACTATGCTCCTTCAAATAATTTTCTACCGCAAGTTTCAACTGCTCTTTCTTACCCGTATCAGATACCAAATCATAAATTGGAATAAGACTTCCAGGCTCTGCATCAACTAAGGTCATATTATTATCATCACAACTTTGTTGCCATGATGATATATCAATTACAGATGGATTTTTAGAATCATAATTAAGTTGCCCTATTAAAGCCCTACTCGGATCTCCTCCCTCTGTTCTGTAAACAATTTCCTGCTCCGAATTATCCTTAACCAAAGTTTGATCATAATGCCCATCAACACTCAAATTAAACATATTTTTTATACCCGATGCACATCCAGCTTCTACGGTTGCTGTTTTCTTTGATGTATTAATAGAACTTCTATATAGAACTGTTATTCTTCCTCCCAAAGTAATATCAGTTAATACATGTGTCCCATAATGTTGAATAATAAAAGACGGAGATTGTTTAGATAAATCATCAACAAACATTTTTGTCAAATATTTAGATAGCAATTCAGTCGAAGCAGTAAGAAAAAGTCTACGCCTCCTAATAAAAGACGTATAATCAGCTATAGAGTATTTCGATGTATAATGTTGAGTGCTACTAAAAGAACTACTTAAAGAACCCGAGAATAAAGATAGTGCTCCTCCTCGTTTTACTTTAGAAGTTACATTACGAGTATAGTCTTGTGCCGTAGCACCCGAAGTCATTCTGGCATAATTGGAAGGCACAGCACCAATATCGACCCTTTCCTCATAATCCCCTTTCTCAGTGCAACTATATCAATAATTTTACTTTTAGCAGAAGCAGAAGTAAAGTATAATCCTGTCACATCATATCCATAACCTAATAAATCATATAGTTTATCTCCAGAAGCCCTAGTTACAGCAGTGGGTAAGGTAATTTCTTCATTTTCCTGTAATACAGAAAAATCATCATTAGTACAAGCGACAAATGTGAATAGCATTAGTAAAAGCCCAAGTTTTTTCATACTCCAAAACAATTAAATTATACATTATAAAAAGTGTAGGAGACTATTCAAATGAAATACCAAGCAAAACTGGTTTTCATAAAATCATCTCTCCATATTTTTCCAAATTAAAATTTAAATATTCCAATAACATTACCCAAAAGAGAAAGACTTATATTTAAAATAAAGGAATAAACTCACTCGCATTCATAATTACATAAATCATAATATCTTCGTTAGTATGAAGACAAATTCTAATTGGATATCAGTGAGTATATATATTAATATAAAACAAATTATCTAATAATAAGTTCATTATGCTCACTTAAATCTTTATAAACAAGAATCCCCGAAGAACACTGCATCGTCCTTCGGGGATTTCTATACACACAAAAGTTATAATTTAAATTGCTTGGAAATTTTATTTAGAAACGCATACCTAAAGTAAATAACACTTGGCTACGGGTATTAGTAACCTTAGTTACATTAGGAGTAACAATGCCTCTATCATTAAACTCATTATAGAAAGGATAGAAGTCTTCTTTATAAGAAGAGAATTTATAAGCTAAATCCGCATAAATCATAGATCCACGATATCCAATGCCTAAAGTATAATTGCTCAGTGACTTAGAATTAGCAAAATCTGTGTCTGTATTAATTGAATTATATGGCAAGTACTTTATAGCATCATTCTTGAATATAGATGAACTATAGTTATATCCTAAGCGAAAAGCGAACTGAGGGATTACTTTATATTCCGCACCAATGCGAAATGTATTAACTCCCTTCATGACCATCTTTGCCTCATTCGTCTCAAACTCCATCTTATCACCTTCCGGATAACGAAACTTCACAGAAGAATAATCTTCATATTCATATTCAGCACCGATGGCTAAATTTTGTCCAACAGTATATCCAAGGCTGACATTATATTTCCAGGGAGTTTTTAAACGAAATTTCCGATTTTGATTCATATTCTCCAATTCCTTATAAGTATCAAAATAACTATTAAGAAGTTCATCTTTCCCTGTATCATTATTATGCATCCAGATATTAGATTCCAAATAAGCACTTGTTGTATACGTCAATCTGTAAAAAGTAGGTGTATGTACTGCAAGACCGATCCGAAAAGGAGAATCTTCAAACGGACGAATAATAGCTCCCATCTTAAAGTCAAAACCGGAACCACTAATGCGGTTCATACTTCCTATATTATAGTTTTGTTTATCACCATAATCTTCTGAATAATAATATGATTTAGTATAGTCCACATCATAAGCTCCAATCGTCAGCCCCAGATAAACCCTGTCACTAATATTAAAGGCTATATTAAAATCATATTGATCAATTCCCCCTTTTTCTCTTGAACGAAAAGTGGAATATGGAGTTTGTGGCAAGACACCAATATACTCACCATTCTTAAAATCGAACAAAAGCCCATCCCAGCCCAAAGCGCCTAACCAGCCAACACCATTATCACTATAAGGATTCAATCCATTATCTGACAATTCTTTAAGACTCACACCATTGGCCAACATTCCATTAGCTTGTCCAGTCATATAATCAACCTGCGAATAATTCAAAGCACCTTCCATAAACATATTTTTATAGAACGATTTTGCGCGATGATAATTAAAGCCAAAGTTCACATAACGTAATGGAGTATGGTTACCTATTTTAGAAGCAAAGACAATTCCAATGTTATCGTAAGACCATCGATTATTATTATTATCAAATGTCTTTCCACCATATTTACTTTCCGTTCCATAAGTAGAAAAACTAAAAGAGGTCATGACATCATTACTTCGATAAATACCTATACCAGCCGGATTTGTCCCCATAGTAGATATATCTCCTCCTAATGCTC
>ERZ791659.1561-NODE-1561-length-11687-cov-1.71424_pt1 | contig 11687 bp, 8 predicted proteins | sample MGYA00510053_ERZ791659 | MGnify/ENA primary metagenome ERZ791659 (study PRJEB30046, sample SAMN00715192) | human gut metagenome | study: EMG produced TPA metagenomics assembly of the A metagenome-wide association study of gut microbiota in type 2... | reverse complement strand
TATGTACCTTATCTGCGCAGTGTGAAGGATTACGACTGGGATGCACCTATGTATAACTGGGAAAAAGCTTTGCCTGCAAGTGAGATCGAACGACGTTTATCGACGCGTGGATATGCTGTCGGCAAACTTGAAAGCATACGTTTATCACCGCTGGAAGGCGGTAGCAAAATGTTTGGAAATGATCGCACTGCCAGCGGACGGGTGCAGGAAATGCTGTTCAGCGGCAGCGGCGGGGGGATTTTTTTTTTCGGAGCGGCGGGGGCGCATTTCTTTTTACAGGACAGCAGGTGCAGGAAATATTAGGGCTCAACAGTACTTTTTTTGAAGTGGAAGTCAATCGTCCTGTACCAAATTCTATTGAGATTCCTATTGAAAATCCTTATGGAATAGAAATCGGCAGGAAGGAAGTCCCGATAAAAGTCAGCGAACGTAGTATTAGTTTCAAAGATATTTTAAAGGATCTGCATTTTGTCAGCGGTGAAAAAGGTGAGATGGTAACTTTTAAAGGCCGTGGGCAGGGGTCCGGACTGGGACTTTCCCAGTGGGGAGCACGTGGGATGGCAAATAGTGCGCCGCCACGCAGCAGGGACTATTATAAAGAAATTTTAACTCATTATTATACAGATACCAGGGTTGAAAAAATTTACTGAAACCGGAGATTAAGATGCAGGTAAAAGATTTTACTTATGAATTGCCGCAGGAATTGATTGCGCAGTATCCGTTGGAACCGCGCGATCACTCAAGATTGCTTGTTGTAGATAAAAATACGGGAACAATAGAACACAGACATTTTTATGATTTATGTGAATATTTGCGGCATGATGATTTACTGGTTTTTAATGATACACGTGTTATTCCGGCACGTCTGCATGGCGTGAAGGATACTGGTGCAAGAGTTGAGGTATTTTTGCTGACACGTTTAAATAGTACGGATTGGGAAGTTTTGGTTAAACCTGGTCGCAAACTGCGCGTTGGGGCAAAAATAAAATTTAGTGATGATTTGTCCTGTGATATTATTGCTGATACGGATTTTGGCGGAAGAATAGCACGTTTTTATTATAATGGCGTATTCGAAGAGATTTTGGATCGTTTGGGTGAAACGCCGCTGCCTCCGTATATTACGGCACCACTGGAAGATAAGGAACGTTATCAAACAGTCTATTCAAGAGAGAATGGCAGTGCTGCAGCACCAACTGCCGGATTGCATTTTACCAAAGAACTTTTGCAAAAGATTAGGGATATTGGCTGCGAAGAGGTTTTTGTAACACTGCATGTTGGTCTTGGGACTTTTCGCCCTGTCAGTGTTGATGACATCAAAGATCATGTGATGCACAGAGAGTTTTACTCTGTTTCACCTGAAGCGGCTGAAGCTATTAATAAGGCTAAAGCTGAAGGTCGGCGTATCGTTGCTGTAGGAACTACTGCGGTACGTACTTTAGAAGCTGCGGGTGAAAGTGGTGTGATTAAAGCTGGCGGGAACTGGACAAATATCTTTATTTATCCTGGATATCGCTTTCGACTGGTAAATTCATTGATAACTAATTTTCATTTGCCGCAGAGCACGCTTTTGATGTTGGTATCAGCCCTGTCAACACGTGAGATTATGCTGTCGACTTATGCTGAAGCTGTATGCGAACATTATCGTTTCTTTTCTTTTGGTGACGCTATGTTTATTACTGATTTGAATAAATAATTTTTAGGAGAATTTATGCACGCAGTTACATATGAATTAATAAAAGAGTGCAGTCGGAGCGGCGCGCGATTAGGTAAATTACATACTCCACACGGAACTTTTGATACGCCGATGTTTATGCCTGTTGGAACACAGGCGACCGTAAAAACATTAGCGCCAGAAGAATTATATGCTATGGGCAGTCAGGTTATTTTGTCTAACACTTATCATTTGTTTTTACGGCCTGGCCACGAATTGGTCAAGAAAGCCGGAGGTTTGCATAATTTTATGCGTTATGACCGGGGGATGCTGACAGACAGCGGTGGATTTCAGGTTTTCAGTTTGGGAGCCATGAGAAAAATCAAAGAAGAAGGTGTGACATTCAGGTCGCATATTGACGGTTCAAAAAAATTTCTGTCGCCAGAGATAGCCACAGAAGTACAGGAAGCATTAGGCGCCGATATCGCAATGGCTTTTGATGAATGCATTCCTTATCCGGCTGATTTTGATTATGCAAAAGAATCAACTCTGAGAACTACGCGTTGGGCCAAACGCTGTTTAGATATACATACCCGTGAAGACCAAGCTATGTTTGGCATTGTTCAGGGTGGAATGTATCCGGAACTTCGAAAAATGAGTGCTGATCAGCTGACGGAAATGGATTTTGCTGGTTATGGAATCGGTGGACTGAGTGTTGGTGAACCTAAGCCGCTGATGTATGACATTTTAAACCAAACAACTGAGCATATGCCAAAGAATAAAGCCCGTTATCTAATGGGAGTTGGAACCCCAGACTGTATAGTAGAGGCAGTAAACCTGGGTGTCGATATGTTTGACTGTGTATTTCCAACAAGGGTAGCGCGTAACGGTACAGCAATGATCCCAGAAGGACGGCTGGTTGTACGGAATGCAGCATATGCTGAGGATTTTCGTCCTATTGATGAACGCTGCGGCTGTTATACTTGCCGTAATTTTTCACGGGCCTATATCAGGCATCTGTTTAAGGCAGAAGAGTTGTTTGCTCTGAGGCTGCTTACGATTCACAATCTACATTTTCTGCTTGATTTTACAAAGCAGATTCGTTCTGCTATTGCCAGTGATACTTTCCCTGAGCTGCGCGAAAGATTTTTAGAAAATTATCGAGGCTAAAACAGGATTTTTCGTTTTTATGGCGAATATAATCCCAGATAGGGGAGAATTATGAAGGAGGTGTTCCCATGCAAGGTGGAGATACTATGGCGATGATCAATGCGATCTGGCCGTTTATCTTAATGGGCGGTATCTTTTATTTTATGCTGTATCGTCCTCAGAAACAAGAACAACAAAAACGTCAGAGAATGCTTGATTCTTTGAAAAAAGGCGATAAAGTAGTGACTATTGGCGGTATGTTTGGTGTGATTACCGCTATCAGTGAAAAAAAGGTTACCTTAAAGCTGGCTGAAGACGTGGAAGTTGATTTTGCACGTTCCGCTATCAGTGCTTTTCAAGATCCCGTTAAGCAGGAAATGGCAGAAAAATAATGAAGAAACAACAATTGCGCAAGGAGTTAAAATCTTTGCGCAATCAGCTTTCTAGGGATCAGGTTGACCGCTGGAGCAAAAAAATCTGTGCAAATATTATGCTTTCGCCACAATATCGTCATGCTGACGTCATTTTTGGTTATCTGGCATTCGGAAACGAACCGAATATAGACATTGTTTTAGAGCAGGCTAGACTCGCTGGTAAAACGGTTTGTGTTCCGCAGATAATTTCAGAAACAGAGATTTGTGCGGTGCGGTTTGAAGGTTTTGGTCAGTTATCACTTGACCGTTACGGAATCCGCAGTGTTAGTGGTACAGATGTTGTGATAAATCCACATGAAATAGCTTTGGTATTGGTACCTGGAGTTGGGTTTGCTAAAAATGGCAACCGAATAGGCATGGGTGCAGGTTATTATGACCGCTTCTTGGCACAGGTTGATAAAGCTGTGCTGATGGGTGTGACTTATAATGCCCTGTTATGCAGTAAAATACCAGTAGATTATTATGATAAACCGGTGCAGTATCTGGTTACTGAAACAAACGTTACTCTTTGTGAGTAGCTTGTTTATAAAAGTTTTGATGAACTTACTAAAGGGGGCAGCTAATTTTGAGATGGAATGAATTAGGCAAATTCTTGATTATCTCGTTGGCGATAATCGGGGGTTTCTGTGTTTATATTTCGCCTTTGTCAAATTCCATTAAACAGGGACTTGATCTGCAGGGTGGTACACATGTTGTGCTTCAGGCTGTTGATACACCTGAGTTAAAGGTTGATGATGATGCAGTTAATCGTTCAGTGAAAATTATTGAACGCCGTGTCAATGAACTTGGATTGACTGAACCGGTTATACAGCGTCAGGGTAAGGATCGTATTATTGTTGAGCTTCCTGGAGTTAAAGATCCTGATAAAGCGATTGCGATGCTCGGACGTACCGCACTTTTGGAATTTAAAGATGTCAGCGGGAAAACTGTTCTGACAGGTAAAGACTTAAAGGATGCTAAAGCGCAAATTTCTCAGGGCAACCAGTCTGTTGTCGGTTTGGAGTTCAGTGATGAAGGCGGCAAAAAGTTTGCTGATCTTACCGCACGTAACATAGGTAAACCGATTGCTATTGTGTTAGATGGTGAAGTGCTTACCAATCCTGTAGTACAGGAAGCTATAACTGGCGGCAGAGCTCAAATCTCAGGATCACGTACTATGGAAGAGGCTGAGCATTTGGCTATTTTACTGCGTAGCGGTTCTTTGCCTGTGAAAATTGAGGTTATGGAAAACCGGACTGTTGGACCTACATTAGGTCAGGATTCTAGTAAAGAAAAAAGTATTAAAGCTTTTGGAATCGGTGTTATCGGTGTTTTTGTATTTATGATTCTGTTTTACCGTTTGTCAGGTATTGTAGCTTGTATTGCATTACTGCTTTATGTAATGATGCTGCTTTTAGTGATGCGGTATCTGAATGCGACGCTGACTCTGCCTGGCATAGCTGGTATCATCCTGTCTATTGGCATGGCAGTAGATGCTAATGTCTTGATTTTTGAACGATTTAAAGAAGAAATTCGCAATGGTAAAACTTTACGTTCAGCGATGGATGCAGGATTTAATCGTGCGTTTGTAACTATTTTTGACTCTAATGTAACGACTTTAATGGCTGCCGTTATTCTTTTCTATCTTGGTACTGGACCGATTAAAGGCTTTGCAGTAACATTGGCTATTGGTGTTATTTTGAGTATGTTCTCGGCTATTACTGTGACTAAATTTTTGCTGCGCTTTTTGATTTCAAGCAATTTCACTAAAAACCCCGCTTTCTTTGGCGTTTCTGCTCCGAAGGAGGTGAATAAATAATGTTTTCGATCGTAAAGAATTATAAAATTTTCTTTTCCATCACCATTATTTTTCTGTTGATCGGCTTTGGTTCTATTGTTACCCGTGGTTTCAATCTTGGAATTGATTTTACAGGCGGTAGTATTGTTGATTTGACTTTTGAAAATCCGGTCAATGTGGCACAGGTTCGGGATGTCCTGAAAGAACATGATATGGGCAATAGTATCATCCAACTGGAAAACAGTGATGGCAAAACTGAGGCCAACAGTGTATTGATTCGTACTGGTGTTGTGGAGGATACTGAATTAAGAGCTACGATGAATGATCTGCAAAGCAAGCTTGGCAATTATCAGATACAGCGTGTTGAGCAGGTTGGCGCTACAATCGGTTCAGAACTGGTACAGCAGGCGGCTATGGCAATAGTTCTTTCCTGGGTATTGATGATTGCTTATATTACCTTTAGGTTTGAGTTTAAATTTGCAATAGCGGCAATTATAGCACTTATTATTGATGTTTTGGTAGTATTGAGTTATTTCTCATTGTTCCAAATGGAAATGGATTCTTCGTTTGTTGCAGCACTGCTGACGGTAGTCGGTTATTCTGTTAACGGTACGATCGTTATTTTTGACCGTATTCGTGAAAATCTGAAAATACATCGACGCAGTGAAAGCCTGGGCGAGATGGTCGATAACAGCATTTGGCAGTGTATGACGAGGACAATTTATACTGTGGCAACATCATTGTTTGCTATAGTGTCAATCTTCCTTTTTGGCGGAGAGACTATACATAATTTTTCTTTCGCTATGCTGGTAGGTTTTGCCAGTGGTGCCTATACTTCGATTTTTCTGGCTGGTCCGATGTGGATGTTCTTGAAAAATAAGAAAATTGGCATTTGATGAGTAAATAAAACCCCCTGTGCTTTGCACAGGGGATTTTTCATTTATCTGTGAATAGTATTGTACTGATACAAAAATGAGATCTTTTTTCATAAAAATGCTTGATAGTACTCAGAAATAGATTTCGTTTTTTGAAGCGGCTATTTAAATAGAGCGAAATAACCGTTGATAAAAATTCCAAGAACGATCAGAGGCAAAATATAAGTGACATAAAACCGCATCCATTTAGGAAATTTAAGACCGTTGCCGGTATCAGCTTCTTTGATAAAATTGTTCCAGCCCCAGCCATAACGCTGTGTGCAAAATAGCAGATAAACGAGGCTGCCTAATGGCAGTAGATTGTTGCTGATAAAGAAATCTTCTAAATCAAGGATACAGCTTCCAGGACCTAACGGCTGGATATGGCTCCAGACATTGAAACCAAGTATACAGGGCATAGAAAGCATTGTTATCAGCACTATATTGATATAAATAGTTTTACTGCGGCTCCAGCCAGTAAGATCGCGGATGCAGGCAGTTATATTTTCAAAGACTGCAATAACAGTAGAATAAGAGGCAAATATCATGAAGAGGAAGAATAATGCTCCCCAAAATTGACCCCATGGCATTGCGTTAAAAACGTTAGGTAAAGTTACAAAAAGGAGGTTAGGTCCACTGTCCGGATTAACACCAAAACTAAAGCAGGCTGGAAAAATGATCAAGCCTGAAATAAGTGCTACGGCTGTATCCAAAATAGTGATAAATACTGCCTCGCCTGTTAGAGAACGTTCTTTGGCAATATAGCTTCCGAAGATAGCCAGAGCACCTATACCAAGGCTGAGTGTAAAGAAAGCCTGTCCCATAGCGGCGAAAATAACTTCGGAAACACCTTTTTCAAAGACTTTATTGAAATCAGGATAGAGGTAATATTTAAGACCAGCTTCCGCTCCTGGTAAGAACATGGAGTTTGCAGCTAAGGCTAACATGAGGATGAGCAGGCATAACATCATTGTTTTTGTGATTTTTTCTACACCGGCCTGTAAACCTAAAAGACAAACACCAAAACAAACCAGGACTGTCAGGACCATATTGAAAGTCATAGTCAGCGGATCACCAAGCAGGCCACCAAAAAGAGCGCCTACACCCTTAGCATCAAGCCCTGCGAAGTCACCAACAGCCATTTTATAAAAATAATACAGCATCCAACCAGCAACTGTTGTGTAGAACATCATCAGGATATAGTTGCCGGCAATAGCTCCGTATTTATAAAGGTGCCATTTAGTTCCTTTGGGTTCTAAAACATCAAATGAAAGTGCAGCGCTACGGCAGCTGGCACGGCCTACTGAAAATTCTGCTACCATGATAGGCAATCCTAGAATGAGCAGGAAAAATAGATAGATAAGTACGAAAGAGGCGCCTCCGTACATGCCTGTAATAAATGGAAAACGCCATACGTTACCAAGGCCGATAGCACAGCCTGCAGAAATAAGGATAAAGCCAAGTCGGGATGAGAAATTTTCACGTTCCATAGTAATAAAAGTCCTTTCACTCTGCATACACAGCATATGATAAAATAATAATTATAGTAAAAACAATTATACAAAAGAATCTGATTTTTGTAAATTGTTTGTGAACTTAGAATGAAATGAAAGTAAAAAGCATCTTGAATTTTCAAGATGCTTTTTTTGTAGAGGTAGTTCGTTTTCCTGTTAATAATAAACCTAGCCAAGGAAGTTTACCTCCTAATTTAGTTATGATAATACTTGAGAGTACAGATAAAGTGACAAGAAGACAGTAGATCAAAAGAATTTTTTTGCTGGTCATAACAATTCCGCCAACGTGACAAAGCCTGCTGATGATATCCATCCAAAAGGGATGGATGAGATAAACAATAAGCGAGTTTACTGATAAGAGATGAATAAACTTTCTGATAGGATTCGAAAGACTTGTTTTGGCAAAGACTGCACAGAAAAAAATCAGAGAACCTATTGTGTAAAGGAACCCCTGCAGACTTAATTGCTGAAGAGTGTTTACCAGAATGATCAGACTGGAATTATGATAAAAATAATAATAGTAATAACTGCCCCCGATAAACAAGAGCGTAAAGATGTAGAAGACACTTACTTTTGTGAAATGTCTGATAATAAATTTTATAAAAGTATTATAATAAACTGCTGCCAGGCCGCCTGACATAAAAATAAATAAATAATGCAGAGGCAGGTAATTTAGACGATAGTAAAAAAGGTTTTGTAAAAATACTGGTAAGTCAGTACTTTTAAGATTGGGATGACAGGTCAAGTAGTTGAAGACGATCTGCAGTAAGAACAGCAGCATAAAACCAATTTTAAGACTGCTGTTTTGGAAAAAAGAAAATAATTTATGCCATAATGGGAAAGTAAAATAAAACCATAGCAGTATGACCATAAAATATAAGTGGTAGCAGGATAAACCATAAAAGAGAAGAAAAAGGATATTTGCTGGCTGCCAGTTTATACATCCTGGCATAACAGCAGAAAAGTAAAGCAGATAAAACAGTGACCAGATAACATAGGGAAGTCCGACACTTTGCAGCCGTTTTTTTAAAAAAGGCAGATAAGCTATAGTAGTTTCTGGTCGGTATTGGCAGAATAAACCATAACCGGAGATAAAAAAGAACGCGGGAACACTATAGCGTGAAAGTATTTCCAGCAGCATATATAAGAAACTATTGGGATAAGGTGCTTCTAGGACAAAAGAACCAACGTGGATACCGATGACTCCAAGCATACAGATACCGCGCAGGTCGTCAATTATTTGATTGCGTTCCGGCATAAGATACTCCTTTTGAAAGTAGATTTATTGATTTATATATTATACTCTAAGCCTGCAGGGATGGCAAAGGAAAGTATGAACAAATAAAAAAACAGACTCGTAAGAGTCTGTTTTTAGGAGGTTATAAAACAATGCTTAAGGATTAACTGTTGCGCGGTAAACCTGTTTGCCATCTTTAAATCCAACTATAACAGCACTTTTTACTGCATCGTGGGAAGCGTCTAAAGAGGTTTTGCCTGTTACTGCCTGAAAATCTTTGGTAGCAGCTAATGCTTCTGCTACTTTTGCTGATTCATAGACACCTGCGCGTTTGATGCTGTCGGCTAAAAGCATGGCTCCATCATAGCCAAGCACTGCGGGCGCGTCAGGTTTTTGCTTATAAGTTTTAGCATAAGTATCTACGAAAGCTTTGGAAGCTTCATTGGTAGAATCCGGGCTGTAATGGTTTGTGAAATAGGTATTGTTAAGAGATGATGCACCTGCTATTTCGACTAATTTAGGACTATCCCAGCCGTCACCGCCGATAATAGGAACAGTAATACCTAGTTCACGGGCTTGCTTGCATATTTTACCTACTTCTTCATAATAACCAGGTACATAAATTACTTCAGGCTTTGCCGCAGCTATTTTTGTCAAAACAGCTTTAAAGTCCGAATCTTTTTGCAGATATGATTCTTCAATGACAACTGTACCGCCTTTTTCTGTATAAGCTTTTTTGAAAAATTCAGCCAGACCTTTGGCATAGTCACTGCTGTTATCAATGTAAACAGCAGCTTTTTGGAGCTTCAGTTCATTTAAAATAAAATTAGCACCGACAGTACCCTGAAACGGATCGATGAAGCAAACTCTGAAGGTATTTGGTTTTACCTTACCTGTTTTTTCATCTAAGGTTACTTTTGGATTAGTGGCTCCAACTGCAAGAAAAGGAACCTTAGCGGCTTCACTTACGTTAGAGGCAGCTATGGCACTGGAACTGGCAAATAATCCCATAACAACGGGAGCTTTATCCTGATTGACCAGTTTACTCATTGCATTAGCAGCTTCTGCAGGTTCAGATTTATTATCGGCAACGACCAGTTCAATTTTTTTGCCAAGCAGACCACCGGTATCATTTAGCTGCTGTACGGCAAGTTTGATTCCATTTGTAATGGATGTTCCGTAAGTAGCGTTATTACCTGTCAGCTCAGCAACAACGCCTATTTTAATAGTGTCTGCTTTCTTGTCGCTGCCTGTACCGCAGCCGCTGACTAAAACTGACATGGTTATAAGGGCACCGCCTATGGCCAGAGCCAGTTTTTTCTTAGTAAATTTCATGATAAATCCCCCTCATAAATAAATTAATAATTACGAAGAACAACAAGGTATTGTACTGGAGAGAAAAAGTCGAATTAAAAGCTTTGACTTCTCGAAGCTGCAGTACTGGAAAACAGTACGATAAAAGTACCTTGATACTATTCGATGAGATAATTGTACTTTGCAAAAAAGCAAAAAGCAAGAAAAACTTGATAAAGTATAAAAAATGAAGAAAAGTGTAAACAAAGGTATAGTTTCCATATCAGAATAGTATAATGAATTACCAGATTTACGGCAGGATTTAAATATTTAACAGCGAATTAAGATTTATAAAACAATATATATTCAAAGATGAAAGCAATATTTTAACAAGGGTGTGGAAGGTATGCAGTTAACAACAGTACAACTTGTGAGTATAGTTATAACACTGGTTTTAACGATTTTGCCAGGTATATATGCCGGTCGTAAAATAAAATCTGCTGATGACTATGCCTTAGGTGGACGCAGTGCCGGGATTGGTATGGTCGCAGGCAGTATTATAGGAACTATTGTTGGCGGTGCTGCTACCATAGGCACAGCACAGTTAGGCTTTCAGCTGGGACTAACCGCTTGGTGGTTTACTTTAGGATCTGGCATTGGGTTTATCATCATGGGACTGTTTTATGCCCGTCCGCTGCGTAATAGCGGTCTGATGACGATTTCTGAGTTTTTAGTTGTAAACTTCGGGAAGAAAGCTGGTCCGATAGCGAGTTTATCGGCTACGGCAGGTATATTTTTCAGTATTGTTGCAAGCATGCTTACGTCAATACATTTAATAGTGGGCCTTTTTCATGTAAGCCTGGTGGCTGCTGCGTCAATAATAATTGTTATTGTTGCGGCACTGGTTTTTTTTGGCGGTATCAACAGTTCTGGAATGGCTGGTATTTTTAAAATATTACTGGTTTTTGCAACTGTTTTTGTAGGAGGCATTCTTTCTTATAATGATTTGGGAGGATTGACGGGAATTCGTGAAAGTTTTCCTGCGTTTCCATGGCTCAGCCTTTTTGGTAAGGGCATTGAAGACAGTCTTTTTAGTTTATTTTCTATGGTGATTGGGGTTATTTCTACACAGACCTATGTACAGGCTCTGTTTTCGGCCAAGGATAGTGCAACGGCAGCAGCAGGCTGTGTCACAGCTGCATTGATTGTTATTCCTGTCGGGTTACCGTCAGTGATGATAGGTATGTATATGCATGCGATGCATCCGGAGATTAACGCTATTGATGCACTGCCGTTTTATCTATGTATATATTTGCCTGAATGGCTGGGGGGCATTGGTATTGCAGCATTGCTGCTGTCTTCGCTTGGTTCTATTTCTGGTCTTGCATTAGGAATTGGGACGATGATTTCACGAGATATTTTTAATGATTTATTAGGTCTTCGTGATGTAAAAAGATTATTGTGGATTAGTAGATTTTCAGTGCTGGCAGTTACATTTGGCGCAGTAATATTCGTTTTTCATTATCTTGATTCACTGGTTTTGCATTGGAATTATCTGTCAATGGCATTGCGGGGGGCAGGAATATTTTTACCATTGACATTTATTGTGTTTTTTAAAGGCTTAGTGCCAAAAGAGGCTGGCTTTGCCGCAATGATTGCTGGTATAATGGTAGCCTGCCTTTGGCCGTTTATTTTCCCGGATTCGGCAAATGCCTTAT
>ERZ791659.1560-NODE-1560-length-11690-cov-4.31758_pt1 | contig 11690 bp, 10 predicted proteins | sample MGYA00510053_ERZ791659 | MGnify/ENA primary metagenome ERZ791659 (study PRJEB30046, sample SAMN00715192) | human gut metagenome | study: EMG produced TPA metagenomics assembly of the A metagenome-wide association study of gut microbiota in type 2... | reverse complement strand
TCCAAAAATGGATGATACCTTGCTAAACCGGGACCTCTCAGACATACCTTCAGGCATGTATTCATCAGAGACTTAACAAAATAAGAAATCACAAAAAAACTTTGCATACTGCAGCAATTGTCTTAGTTTTTGATGGCAGAATAATTTGCTTTATCGGCTGCAAAATAGTTATTGTTTTAGTGACATAATAAGCAATATGTGGTTGTGGGAGATTTGGGGTATGGGAAGTTTGCGTTAAGAATATGACCGGGATGTCTGTGTAAAGTGTTTTTCGGATTTATGGAAAATGGGAGAAATATGAATGTGGACTATAAGAGTAGAATGCAAATTGTAACAAAATGTAACAATTTGGGATGAGTGAAAAAGCCATCTTATCAGTGGAAGATACTGGAAATACGTGTAAATTCCATTCGTATTCTGTTGTAGAACTATTGACAAGATGAATTTAGGTTGTTATAATGACAACTGTTATGTAATAAATTTGTAATAATTATTACATGAATAAGTGCTTGAAGAAACTTGGAATAGATTACAAAGGATTGTTTACAGTTTGGAGGCTTTTATGATTAAGACACATTGGGTCAAGACAGCCGCGGTTTGTGGAACGGCACTGACACTTGCATTAGCGGCAGGTTCAGTAAGAGTAGATACGAATGCTGCAACCATGTGTAAAGAGACAGAGATGGCAGGACTTTCTCTTTCTTTGGACAAGCATTATGCAGACGTTTATAATGAAGAGGAACAGGAAGAAAATATTGATGCAACTGAGGCGCCGGCAGCGACTGCGTCACCTGTAGCAACACAGGCAGCTGTGACACCTGCAGCGACAACAGCACCAACGGCAACGCCGGTACCGACACCACATGTTACAAAACAGTTTGTCGATACAGCGATCTCCATTGCAGATGATTATGTGAATGTTCGTAAGAAACCGAATACAGATTCCAAGATCCTTGGAAAGCTGTATGAAGGATGCGCAGCAAAGGTACTGTCTAATAAGAATGGCTGGGCTAAGATTGAGTCCGGTAAGGTGACAGGTTACATTAAGAGTGAATATTTGGCAACAGGTATTAAAGCACAGAAGCTTGCTGCTAAGTATGGTAAATATTATGCGAAGGTAAAACCGGGAACCGTTACATTAAATGTTCGTACGAAGCCAAATACTTCTTCTACGATCATGACACAGATCCCGGAAGATGAAAATTATGAAGTTGTCAAGATCGGTAAGGATTGGGTTAAGATCTCTATCGATGGTGAGGATGGTTTCGTAGCGAGAGAGTTTGTTTGTCTTCATGCGAACTTCAAGAAAGCAGTATCCATTGCAGAAGAGAAGGCTGAGGCAAGAAGAAAAGCAAGAGCAGAGAAGGCAGAGCAGGAGCGTTTGGCAGCATTGGCAGCAGAGCGTGCGCGTCAGCAGTCTGCAAGCAGTTCTTCCAGTTCATCTTCAAGCTCTTCCGGCAGCTCATCTTCTAGCAATAGAAGCAGTTCATCTAGCAGAAAGAGCAGCAGTTCTGTAACAAGAAGAAGTTCTTCCAGCAGAAAGAGCAGTTCATCTAGCAGAAAGAGCAGCTCCTCCAGCAAGAAGAGCAGTTCATCTAAGAGCTATAGTTCATATACGGGAAGCGGCAATGGTTCAGAAGTTGCAAGCTATGCACAGAACTTTGTTGGTAACCCATATGTATATGGTGGATCCAGTTTGACTAGAGGAACTGATTGTTCCGGATTTACAATGAGTGTTTATGCACAGTTTGGATATAGTCTTCCACATAGTGCAGCAGCACAGTCAGGATGTGGTTCTAAGGTAAGCCTGTCGAACGTACAGCCGGGAGATTTGATCTTCTATCGTAACGGTAGTCGTATCGGTCATGTGGCAATGTATATCGGTGGTGGACGTGTAGTACACGCCAGCAACCCAAGTGATGGTATTAAGATTTCCAATATGTACTACAGAAAGCCTTGCGGCGCTCGTAGAATTATTGGTTGATCATTAGGTATAATGACGTTGAAGAAGAGGAGTACGTTTTCGGAGTTCACAGAGAGAATGGTTCATTGGCTGAAAGACCATTTGAATAGAACGAAAGCAGAAGGTAGCTTCGGAGTCATGTCTCTGAACAGATAGTAAGAGACATCGGTTCATCTCGTTATCGATGCAAGAGGTAATGTGATTTTTACATTGCGATCAAAGGTGGTACCGCGTATAATCGCCCTTTGCACTATGTGCAGAGGGCGTTTTTTACTTTATAGGAAACCTCTCGTTTCCTATAAAGCAATAAACGCTCCGCGAGGATGCAAGTGTTGTATGTTAAGAGAAAGGAAAAAGATTATGGCAAAAGAGTTGGAAAAAAATTACAATCCTGCGGATATTGAGCAGAGAACGTATGACAAGTGGATTGCAAAGAAGTATTTTCATGCGGAGGTAGATCGTGACAAGAAACCATTCACGATCGTTATGCCACCTCCAAATATTACAGGACAGCTTCATATGGGACATGCCCTGGATAATACACTGCAGGATATTTTGATCCGTTTCAAGAGAATGCAGGGATATGAGGCTCTTTGGGTACCGGGTACCGATCATGCTTCGATCGCTACAGAGGCAAAAGTTGTAGAAAAGCTGCGTGCCGAGGGAATCAGCAAAGAAGATATTGGAAGAGAAAAGTTTCTGGAGCATGTTTGGGACTGGAAGAAGCAGTACGGTGGCCGCATTGTAGAACAGCTCAAGAAGATCGGCTCTTCCTGTGATTGGGATAGAGAACGCTTTACGATGGATGAGGGATGCTCTAAGGCAGTAAAAGAAGTGTTTGTAAAGTTATATAACAAAGACTTGATCTACCGTGGAGAGCGTATCATAAACTGGTGTCCAAAATGTCTGACTTCTATTTCTGATGCAGAGGTTGAGTATGAGGATCAGGCAGGTCATTTTTGGCATTTGCGTTATAAGACAACGGACGGAACCGGTTATATTGACTTGGCGACAACGCGTCCGGAGACATTACTTGGTGATACGGCAGTAGCAGTTAATCCAAATGATGATCGTTACAAAGATATGGTGGGTAAGACTTTGGATCTTCCAATTGTACATCGTCAGATCCCAATTATCGCAGATGATTATGTTGATATGGAATTTGGTACAGGTGTTGTAAAGATCACACCGGCACATGACCCGAACGACTTTGAGGTAGGACTTCGCCATAATCTGGAAGTGATCAATGTACTGACAGATGATGCCAAGATTGTAGAAGATTATCCGAAATATGCAGGTATGGATCGTTATGAGGCAAGAAAAGCGATCGTTGCTGACTTGGAGGCAGAAGGTGCTCTTCTGAAAGTAGAAGACCATGAGCACAATGTAGGTACCTGCTATCGTTGTCATACAACTGTAGAACCACGAGTATCAAAGCAGTGGTTTGTTGCTATGAAAGACCTGGCAAAGCCGGCGATTGATGCAGTGAAGAATGGAGATACAAAGTTTGTACCAACACATTTTGAAAAGACTTATTTTCATTGGTTAGAGAATATTCGTGATTGGTGTATTTCCCGTCAGCTTTGGTGGGGACATCAGATTCCGGCATTTTACTGCGATGATTGTGGTGAAATGGTTGTTACGAAAGAAGATACCTGCAACTGTCCAAAATGCGGCAAGCCAATGAGACAGGATCCGGACACGCTGGATACTTGGTTCTCCTCCGCACTTTGGCCTTTCAGTACACTGGGATGGCCGGATAACACTGAAGAGATGGATTATTTCTATCCGACAAGCACTCTGGTAACCGGTTATGATATCATTCCGTTTTGGGTTATGCGTATGATGTTCTCCGGTTTGGAGCATACCGGAAAGGTGCCGTTTGATATAGTATTGATCCACGGACTGGTAAGAGACAGTCAGGGGCGTAAGATGAGTAAATCTCTTGGCAATGGTATTGATCCTTTGGAGGTCATTGATAAGTATGGTGCAGATGCGCTTCGTTTTACTTTGGTAACCAACAATGCACCGGGTAATGATATGCGTTTCTACTGGGAGCGTGTAGAGGCAAGCCGTAACTTTGCCAATAAAGTATGGAATGCTTCTCGTTTTATCATGATGCACTTAGGCGATAATGTGATCACAGAGCCGGCAAAAGAGGATCTGGAAGTGATCGACCGTTGGATCTTGTCTGCAGCAAATCATGTGGCAGCAGATGTCACAGAGAACATGGAGAAATATGAGTTAGGTGTGGCAGTACAGAAGATTTATGACTTTGTATGGACAGAGTTCTGTGACTGGTACATCGAGCTTGTTAAGCCAAGATTATTTGCTAAGGATGAAAATCCTGCTTCTGCAAATGCAGCTTTCTGGACATTAAAGACAGTATTGATCCAGTCCTTGAAACTGCTGCACCCATATATGCCGTTTATCACAGAGGAGATCTTCTGCACATTGCAGTCAGAGGAAGAATCCATCATGATCTCCAACTGGCCGGTTTACCGCAAGGAGTGGGAAGATGAGCAGTCTGAAGCAAAGGCGGAACTCATGAAAAATCTGATCCGTGGTATCCGAAATATCCGCACGGAAATGAATGTAGCACCTTCCCGTAAGGCAGTTGTATATCTCGTAGCAGATGACGAGGCGACAGGAGCAGCTTTGGAAGAGCTGATCCCGGCATATCAGCATATGATCTCTGCATCAGAGGTTCATGTACAGGCAGACAAGACTGGTATTGAGGATAATGCAGTATCTGTTGTGATCGATAAGGCAACTGCGTATATGCCTCTTGCTGATCTGGTTGACTTTGCCAAGGAAAAAGAGCGCCTCACCAAAGAAAAGAAGAAGTTGGAGGGCGAGTTGAAGCGTGTCAATGGAATGCTTGGAAATGAGAAATTTATGAGTAAGGCACCGGAGGCAAAGGTTGCGGAAGAACGCGCAAAACTTGAAAAATACACAGCTATGATGGCGAAAGTGGAAGAGGAATTAAAAGCCTTAGAAAAGTAAGAGAAAATTCATCGTTCCCTTTCTTGTAATATAAGAATCCTTATGCTAAAATCAAAAGAGGAGGCAGTATACACATAAGTGCGTACAGCGTCCTCTTTACAAAATGATAAAATGCTTATATAGCAGCCTGTAACACGACAGGTCGTAGTAGAGTAAGGCATATCTTGTAGGGGGAAGGGGGCGTTTGACTGTGACAGATTTTCAGACAGAGAACAATCAGGAATCAATTCAGATCATGGTTGCAGAGGATCAGCTTTCCGCGAGTGTGTGGATTCAACAAGGCGAGAGTCACTACACGGCAGCATTGTTGAAAAATCGGCTCAGTGAGGCAGGCGTCACCAGTGGACTGCAGGAGGAGACAATTCAGCAGCTGGCAGACGGATTGCTGTATGATCAATGGGTTGTTGTTGCGAAGGGAACGCCTTCCGTGAATGGAGAAGATGGCTGGTATGAGTATGCCTTTCAGCGGGAAACGGATCACAAACCCAAAATATTGGAAGACGGTTCGGTGGATTACAGCCAGTATGGCAATATCCCTTCCGTAGAAGAAGGAGATGTGATTGCCGTCTATCATCCGGCGACGGAGGCGAAGGATGGTATGGATGTACATGGTAATATTCTGGTCGCCCGCAAGGGAAAGAATCTTGCCAGATTATTCGGAAAAGGTTTTGCGTGTGCTGAAGATGGATGTACCTATATCGCTAATCGCAGCGGTAAGATCGTGGAGACCATGGATAAGATCTTTATCGATCAGGAGTTTGTGGTCGAGGGTGATCTAACCAATTCCACAGGCAGTATTTGTTTCCGAGGAGATATCCGCATCCGTGGAAATGTAGGATCCGGAGTATCGGTCGTTTCGGAGAAAGGATCCATCTTGGTTGATGGATTTGTGGAAGGAGCAGATCTGCAGGCAAACCGTGATATTACCTTGAAGAATGGTATGCAGGGGAATGGAAAGGGATTTATCCGGGCAAAAGGAAATGTCAACGCGAAGTTTTTTGAGCAGTGTACGATCTGTGCGGAAGGATGTGTCAATGCGAATGCGATCATGAACTGTCAGATCGAGGCAGGAGAAGATGTGGTCGTGTCCGGTAGATTTGGCAGCATCATAGGTGGTCATATCAGCGCCCAAAGGCAGATCAAGGCAACCAATATCGGAAATGTAGCTGAAGTGGAAAATCAGGTTGAAGCAGGTGTTGCGGAAAATCTTGTGACGAAGATGAATCTGCTGACGGAGTCCAAGAAAAAAGCATTGGATGAATGGGAGCGGATCGCGCAGGGGATTGAACGCATAGATACTCTGATGGAGCAGACGAAAAATGCTGCTTTGATGGAGAAGAAGCGTGTCTTAATGCGTGGTAAAATAGAAAAAGATACAGAAATTAGTGAACTAGAGAAAAAGATACAGGCGACTGTCCTGGCAATGGAAAAGGCAAATGTGGCGAAGGTGACAGTTGACCGTTATGTGCATCCGGGAACCTGCATTTCCGTCAATGGAATGAAAACACAGGTACAAGAGCTGGAGCAGCATGTAGAATATGCCCGCAGAGGCAATGGAATCATCGTATATCATATCGATGAAGCATAGCGGGGCGTCAATGCCGGGATGACGAAAGAATTAAGAAAACATCGTAAGACATAGGCATGAGAGCAGTTTTCATGCGATGTCGAAGTTTGCGTAGAAATAGCATTGCAGTAGAGCAGGAGGTAGAGTATGATTGATTTTGAGGCAGAATTAGCAAAGTTTCAGCCGAGTCTCGATGTGGAGCAGGCAGAAGATGCAATTTATGGAAATAATACAACGGATGTTACGGATTTGCTGCAGACGATCCTAAAAGGTAAGATGGAAGGTAACAAAGCTCCAGAGGAGTGGGTGGAAGAACGATGAATTGTCCAAGATGTAATGTGGCGGTAGCCTTTACGAAAAATCGATGTGATAATTGCGGACAGGAGCTTCGAAGTTATCGCAAAACCGTAAGCTTGTCTAACAGTTTTTATAATTTGGCATTAAGCCAGGCGAAAGTGCGGGACTTATCCGGTGCGATCGTTTCCTTGAAACAGAGTCTTCAGTTCAATAAATTAAATACCAGTGCTAGAAATCTGCTGGGTTTGATCTACTATGAGGAAGGCGAGATCGTAGCTGCGCTGAGTGAATGGGTTCTTAGCAAACATTATCAGGACAAAGATAATGATGCGGAAGAGTACATTCGTGAAGTTCAGTCTAATCCGAACAAGTTGGATACGTACAATCAGACGATCAAGAAGTACAACACAGCATTGCAGGCGGCAAAGCATGGGGATGACGATATGGCGATCATCCAGCTCAAAAAGGTTGTCAATCTCAACCCGAATTTTATACGTGCAAGCCAGCTTTTGGCATTGCTTTATATGAAGACCGAGCGTCGGGATAACCGTGCGAGAGCGTATCGTTTGATGCGTGCTGCACATAAGATTGATGTGACGAATACGACAACGATCCGCTATCTGAAAGAACTCTCAGATATGAAGAATAAGTCTTCGGATCCTGTAGTGAAAGCGGTAGAAAAAGAACAGGAAAATGCGAAGAAAGCTTCAAAACTGCCAAGTGTGGAGATGGATGCGTACAAGACGATCACACCATACAAAGAAGAGCGGCCATCCGTTATGCCATTTGTTAATATTATCATTGGTGTGATCATCGGTCTGGCTGTGATGTATTTTTTGGTGATCCCGCATATGCGTGCCACGCTGGCAAGTAATGCAAACAAAAACTTCAAGCAGTACAGTGAAAATCAGGCGGCAAGTGACAGCGATCTGTCCACACTAAAAGATCAAAACAAGTCTTTACAGTCTCAGGTTGAGGAACTGCAGAGCAAGATCAAGGATCTTCAGGGCGGGGATCCTACACAGGTGTCTGGTGTTCAGGAAGTGTATGATGCGTTAATTGGCGCATACGATGACTATCAGAAAAACAAAAAGGCTGATGCTGCGGATAAATTGGTGAAGATCAATGCAGACAGACTGACTTCGGACGTTGCAAAATCTTGCTATGATAAGATCAAAAAGGCAACCTATGCGACTGCGACAAAGAAGTATTTTGAAGAGGGACGTGATGCCTATAATGGCACCGGTTCGTATTCGAAGAGAGATTATGACAAGTCCATTAAGTTGTTAGAGAAGTCATTATCTTTTGATGAAAATAACACAGATGCCATTTATTTCTTAGGCCGCTGTTATCAGCAGAAATCAGATGTCGAGAAGGCAAAGAGTTATTACAACAAGATTGTAGATAACTATCCGGATTCCAAGCGTGTCAGCGAAGCGAAGAGACGTTTGCGGGAACTTGGCGAATAAATTACCAACTGGATAAAATGATGGGTTTCCCTGTCAGAGTATACGAAGGAAAGAATACTCTGGCAGGGATTTTTTTCTTTATAGGAAACTTGTCGTTTCCTATAAAGAAAAAAACGCTCCGCGAGGATGCGATCACCGCACAGAGGAAGATTGCATACGCAATTGTGCGGTGACGCGCAAAGTGGGCAAGCCCACTTTGTTCCGTTTAAAAATAAGGGAAGGAAGGCGATTAATAATGGAACAAGTACATTATGAGCTGCAAGGACAAAGTTTGATCGTATATGTTACCAAGGAATTAGATCATCATGCGGTGATCGATCTGCGGGCGACCTCGGACAAGCTGATCCAGGCAGGAAATGTGAAACATATTATTTTTGATTTTTCAGATGTTGATTTTATGGATAGCTCAGGGATTGGATTGATCATGGGAAGGCATAAAAAGGTTATGTTTCTGGGAGGTAAGACAGCTGTGACAGGTGTTGGCAAGAATATTGACCGGATCTTTCGAATGTCCGGTTTGTATCAGATCGTAGAGAAGTATGTCACACCGCAGGAGGCGGTGGAAAATCTGTGAGAGGGCAAAAGTTGTTACGCAGCAGGAACGGAAGCGTCAGACAGGAGGATCAATTATAGTAAGGTAAATGAAAAAGAGAGGTAACAAATTGACAGGGGTAGTCAGTAATTAGAAGGTATAGAGTGCAGGACAGGAGGAAGATAAGGCATGAAACGGGAAATGACATTAACAATCGATAGCGATTCGGCAAATGAAGCATTTGCGCGGACAGTAGTGGCGGCGTATGTGACGAGGCTGGATCCAACGTTAGAAGAACTGGCAGATATTAAAACAGCAGTATCGGAGGCGGTAACCAACAGCATTATTCATGGTTATGGTGGAAGAGAGGGAGAGATTACGATCGTCTGCAGGATCTGCGGCAAACAGATAGAAGTTACTGTGCGCGATGAAGGCATTGGTATCGAAGATATTCCAAAGGCGATGGAACCTTTGTATACGACGAAACCGGAATGGGAACGGTCCGGAATGGGCTTTGCTTTTATGGAAGCATTCATGGATGAGCTGCAAGTGATCTCAAAATTGGGGGAGGGGACAACCATTATTATGAGTAAAGAAATTGGAAAGGCGCAGGCAGAGGAATGAATCGCAATATGGACACGTTAGAACTGCTGAAAAAGGCACGTAGTGGAGATCGTGTTGCGAGGAACCAATTAGTAGAACAAAATGTCGGTCTGGTTTGGAATATTGTGAAAAGATTTCATGGCAGAGGATATGAAGCGGATGATATTTTTCAGATCGGCTGCATTGGACTGATCAAAGCAATTGATCACTTTGATCTTAGTTACGATGTGAAATTTTCAACGTACGCAGTGCCAATGATCACCGGGCAGATCAAGCGTTTTTTGCGGGATGATGGCATGATCAAAGTAAGCCGCACTCTTAAGGAAAATGGCTGGAAGATCCATCAGGCAGGAGAACGGCTGCATCATGAGTTAGGACGTAGTGCAACGGTAGATGAGATCGCTGCGGCAACAGAACTTGAGCGTGAAGAAATCGTTATGGCATTGGAAGCCAATCGCGAAGTCGGAACGATAGATCGGATGCTTTATCAGGAAAGTGGCAAAGAAATGCAGTTGATCGATCAGGTCGTACAGATGCCTGGAAATCGTATTGGCAGTCTCGTGAGTGGACAGGATATGACAGGAGTTCTTAATGACAGCGAGAAAGAACGAGTGCTTGATCATATGTTAGTAAAACAGTTATTGGAAAGCTTGGAAGAGCGGGAACGCCGATTGATCGAATATCGCTATTTTGATGATATGACGCAAAGTCAGGTTGCAGAAAAGCTACACATTAGTCAGGTACAGGTAAGCCGCTTAGAGAAAAAAATATTATTAAAACTGCGTGGAGAATCCGGACTTGCATAAAGCAAATACATATCGGTGTTGTTTTGCAAACACGTGCATAAAACGTGAGGAAGCGGGCAAGATAATAGTATTACAACGCACACTTTGCACATTTAAGCTCACTGCATGACTGCATAATATTATTATCAGTGTAAGATGTTTCATGGGCTCAAACTTCGCACATCCGAAACTGCCGGCGGGTCACATATTGCTTATTAAATCAAGGGATACTAAGTATTTTACAGCCGCAACATAGCGATTTCTGCCGGCAGAGAACTGTAGTAATCCTGTGGATAATGAAATGTTTGGAAAGTGTGCAGAAATGAGGTTGATTTGAAAGATAATACGATTTATATGAAATTAGATCAGAGTGTGCAGGTTGTGAACAAAAAGGTAACGATCGGTGATATTGCACAGATTCAATGCAGTGATTATGCAGTAACCAAGCAGATCAATAAGATCATAGCATTGCAGGTAAAAGGCGACAAAAACCAAAAGAAAGTCATTTCGTCACTTAAGCTGATCGAACTGATCCGCAGGGAAATTCGAGAAGCACAAATTGTTCTGGTAGGTGAGACGGATGTTGTGGTTGAGTATCATATTCCCAAACAGGAAAATAAAGCGTTGGAATATTTAAAGTTGTTAGTATTGACATGCATTGTCTTTTTTGGATCAGCTTTTACGATTATGACATTTGATACTGATGTTAGTGTTGGAGATCTGTTTAATCAGATCTATCTGCTGGTCATGGGACATGAAAAAAAAGGAGCATCTGCGTTAGAACTGTTTTATAGCATTGGAATTCCAATTGGGATCTTAGGTTTTTATAATCATTTTAGCGCTTCAAAAGTGAAAGAGGATCCGACGCCAATTCATATTGAAATGCGCAATTATGAAGAGGAGATGAATAAGGCGATCGTTGCGGATGCATCCAGGGAGGGAAGTGAGATCCAGTGACAATAGTATTAGCTTTTATTGGGTTGGCAGCAGGATTAGCTGTTGCCAGTGGAGTCTTTGCGCTGATCACCATTCTGGGAGTAATACCACGGATGACAGACCGCTTTGGGTTAGCCTCACGGACATATCCGATGGAAACGGTGATCATGCTTGGCGGGACAGCAGGAAATCTGTTGTTAATATATGAGCCGCATATTCCGTTTGGCGTTGTATTTTTGGCGGTCATAGGATTATTTTCCGGGGTATATATCGGCTGCTTGTCCATGGCATTGGCAGAGGTGCTAAAGGTTATTCCGATACTATGTACCCGTACGAAATTGCAGCATGGCATTGCCATCATCATTACCGCAATGGCGATAGGCAAATGCTTAGGAACACTATACCAAATGTGTTTATAAAGGGCATTCGCAAAATGTTATATACCAAAACTTCCCATACCTCAAATCCTCCACAACCACATATTGCTTATTATGTCGGTAATAAATAAACTATTTTGCAGCCAATATATTAA
>ERZ791659.1553-NODE-1553-length-11732-cov-2.21333_pt1 | contig 11732 bp, 10 predicted proteins | sample MGYA00510053_ERZ791659 | MGnify/ENA primary metagenome ERZ791659 (study PRJEB30046, sample SAMN00715192) | human gut metagenome | study: EMG produced TPA metagenomics assembly of the A metagenome-wide association study of gut microbiota in type 2... | reverse complement strand
TCCAGATACAACTGTTACGTGCCTTGCAGGAACGGAAAATCCGCCCGGTAGGTTCCAATAAAGAAATCACTGTAGATGTACGCCTGGTTTCTGCTACAAATGAAGATTTGGAACAGGCCATCGAAAAAGGGACTTTCCGCCAGGACCTGTTCCACCGTATCAATGAGTTCACCCTACGCATGCCCGAACTCAAGGACCGGAGAGAAGATATCCTTCTCTTTGCCAACTTCTTCCTCGACCAAGCCAATCGGGAATTGGACAAACAGTTGATCGGGTTTGATGATGCAGCATCCCGGGTATTGCTGGAATACCACTGGCCGGGAAATCTGCGACAGATGAAGAATGTGGTACGCCGTGCCACCCTATTAGCGCAGGACCAACTTATCACGTTGAAAGAATTGACCGAGTTGCAGCAAATCACTCATCCCCACGTAGGTCTGCCATTACGTAATGAAGAAGCAGAAAAGCATCAGATAATCGAAGCATTGCGGCAAACGGGAAATAACAAGAGCCGGGCAGCTCAACTGTTGGGCATAGACCGCAAAACCCTGTATAATAAACTGAAACTTTACGAAATAGAGAGCTAAAAAGGCTCTTCGCACCGTATACCAACCGCATCAAGTCCGTACCTACTCCGTATCTATACAGTTAGAATAGGTACGGACTTGACACGGAGTTGGTACGGTGTTGGTACGGACTTGGTATGCAATAGAGTACCTTAGTGTGGAATTTCTCCACACCTGATTCCACACTTTCCACACAATTCCACACTGTACCACATATTCCAAAATCTTCAATAGCACTAGTAATCAACAACTTGTTCAATCAGCCTTCTCACTGGCACGGGCTTTGCAACTATATTTTACGTAAGCGTCAAGCTTCCTAAATCAAAAAAAGGAAACCTAAACTCTTAACTATAAAATATATATTTAGTATAACAATTAAAAGCAAATGATTATGAAAAAGTTAGTATTAGTAGCAGCCCTGTTTATGTTTGTTTGTGGTGGTTCTTTCGTGGCAAACGCTCAGGATCCGGTGAAAACTCAACAGCAACAACCGGCAACGGAAAAAACTGAAGAGCCTAAAGCCACTGAGCCTGCCAAGGAAGAACCCAAAGCAGAAGAACCGAAAGCTGAAGAGCCCAAAGCTGAAGCTCCTGCCAACGGTACTCCTGCAACGGAAACACCTGCACAGCCTGCTGAATAATAGTAAGCACACTGCCACAAAAGCCGTTCCCTCCTTGTCTATTCTGGGGAACGGCTTTTGTCGTTTTAGCCCCAACCCTATCATCTATCTTCTTGCAGAAACTTAAATACCTACTTATAAGTACTTCATCCCCCAACGACATCCTTAAATTACCAACAAATAGCGATTTCCTACCTGTCACCATCTCTTTACCTTTGCAAAAAAAATAGTAGTAGCACTACCGTTTTAATATAACATCCCCGATGGCTAACAGATATATATTATTCTTTCTTTTCATTTTAGGCTTTATACAATCAGGATTCTGCCAGCATTATACAATTAAGGGACGGGTTGTTGATAACAAGAACAAGTCTCCAATGGAGTTCGTTACAGTATACTTGCCCGGATACGAATTGTGGGCCATTAGTAATGAAAAAGGAGCGTTCACTATCAATCAAGTACCAGCCGGCAAAGTAAAAATCACTGCACAATATTTGGGATACGTTACGCAGACATTGGATATAGATGTACAGAAAAACATCGAAGACCTACTAATCACACTACAAGAAAATAATCTGACGCTAAATGAAGTGGTGGTTACAGCACAGAAAAAAATAAGTGATCCAACAACTTCATATACGATAGATCGTGCCACTTTGGATCATGCACAAATATTAAATGTCAGCAGTCTCAGCACTCTATTGCCGGGCGGTAAATCAACCGGTGATCAGAATCTGGCAAGCTCTGACGAACGTATCGCTCTACGAAGCGGAAGCAGCGAAATGGGAAATGCTTCTTTCGGCACTGCCATCACAGTAGACGGTGTACGCCTGCAAAACAACTCGGAGATGAGTGAAACAAAAGGTGTCGGTCTGCGCAATATAGGTTCTTCAAACATTGAATCAGTAGAAATCATTACAGGAATCCCATCTGTGGAATATGGAGATTTATCAAACGGAATCGTAAAAATAAATACGCGGAAAGGGAAAACACCGTTTATCATCGAATTGGTCACCCAACCTAAAACAAAACAAATTGCTATAAGTAAAGGCTTTTTGCTTGGAGACAGAGCAGGTACAATTAATACCAGTTTGGAACGCACAAAGTCAACCTCTGACTTGGCCTCTCCACATACTGCCTATGATCGCAATTCTTTAACATTGACTTACTCTAATACCCTGAACCGGAAAGCCCAGCGTCCACTTTCACTGAATGCGGGCTTTACCGGAAACATAGGTGGTTACAATTCTGAAGCCGACCCGGATGCTTTTAAAGATACTTATACAAAAACACGCGATTACACCTTTCGCGGAAACATCGGACTGAACTGGCTGTTGAACAGACCGTGGATAACCAACCTCTCACTGACAGCCTCCATGTCATACTCAGACAAGCTATCTAAAGTAAATACCAATAAAAGCAGTGCATCCACGCAGCCCCTTATTCATAGTACGCAGGAAGGCTACTTCATAGCAAGTAACTATGATGAGAATCCAAATGCTGAAATTATCCTCAGTCCTACCGGATACTGGTATCAACTGGCATATACCGATAACAAACCTGTCAGCTATGCAGTGAAACTAAAAGCCGACTGGGCAAAACGTTGGGGAAAGATTTCCAACAGAATCATGCTTGGGGCGGAACTGAATAGTAGCGGTAACAAAGGCCGGGGACTCTATTACGATGATATGCGCTATGCACCTACTTGGCGTGAATATCGCTATGATGAATTGCCATTTCTTAATAATATAGCAGGCTATCTGGAAGATAGAATAATACTTCCTCTCGGAGAAAACTCTTCTTCCCTGGAATTGACAGCAGGAGTACGTTCGGATATCACCTATATCAAGAACTCCGAATACGGAACAGTAAATAGTTTCTCTCCACGTTTCAATGCGCAATATACATTATGGAAGAATGCAGATAAATGGGTCAGCAATTTAAATGTATATGGCGGTGTAGGTAAATCCGTAAAACTACCTTCATTTGAAGTCCTTTACCCATCACCCTCTTACTCGGATAAACTGGCCTTTGCTCCCGGAACTATGAGTGACGGAACCACTTTCTATGCTTACAGCACGATTCCCTCAAAAGCCATCTATAACCCCGACCTGAAGTGGCAATATACCCGACAAGCAGAGATCGGTATGGAAGCCACCATCAAAGGAACAAGGGTCTCGGTATCAGCTTTCCGGAACAGAACGTACAATCCATACATGCGTACCAATGTATACACACCTTATTCTTATAATCTGACAACTCAAGAGCATCTGAATAATTGCGAAATTCCTTCGGCAAACAGGGTTTACAGTATTGACCAGCAGACAGGTATCGTTACCGTTACAGATAAAACAGGTGCATACCCAAGCCAGGAATTATCTTATAATACCCGCAATACATTCAAATCGAACATCCAATATAGAAACGGTTCACCGGTAGAAAGAATGGGACTCGACTGGATTATTGACTTCGCACAAATCCCCGCGCTGAGAACATCAGTCCGCCTAGATGGAAATTATTACTATTATAAAGGTATAGAAGAAAACCTGATTGCATGGATGCCAAGCTCAGCATCGAATATGGCTGATGGCAACCCATATAAGTATGTGGGTTATTATGGAGGTTCCTCCATAACCTCTACTTCCTCTTCTACTTCTGCTTCCGTTTCTAACGGCAGCTTGTCTAAACAGCTTAATATGAATCTGACTATCACAACGCATATTCCCAAAATACGAATGATCCTCTCTATGAGAATAGAAGGTTCCTTCTATAATTATAAGAAGAATTTGTCGGAATACAGCAACGGAGAAAGTAGAGGCTTTGCCCTGGAGAATGCCGGAGATTACTTTAGTACTGATTATGATATCTACGGAAAAAACAAATATGTAGCTGTTTACCCGCTCTATTGATCTACGTGGGAAGATCCGGATACCCGGATACCTTTTGCAGAGAAATTTGCATGGGCAAAGGAGAATGACACAGCGTTATATAATGAGCTGGCAAAACTCGTAACTAAATCGAGTACATCTTACTATTTTAACCCCAACAAGATTTCCTCGTATTTCTCCGCCAACATTAACCTGACAAAAGAGATCGGAGATTTTGCCTCCATTTCATTCTACGCAAATAACTTCTTCAACCACATGGGACGGGTGAAATCATCACAAGACAATCAGGAATCATCACTCTACAACAGTTCATACATTCCGCAGTTCTACTACGGTTTGTCAATCAGACTAAAATTATAAGTGTTTAATTAAAATAGAAATGAAAATGAAAAAGTATGCTTTTCTAATTCTTAGTGTATTACTCTTTTGCGCAGCGTGCAGCGACGATGAGAATGATGTGTACAAAACCTATCTGGTGACTGTACAACTGGCTTATCCGTCAGGAAGTGAATTAAGTGCAGTAGAAGGAGTTCCGGTAAAGTTAACCGGAAGTACAGGTACTACTTATGATGCTACCACCGATGCCAATGGTAAGGCTGCTTTCACTGTACCGGCAGGTATCTATGAAGCTTCTGCCTCTGAAAAACGCGCTTCAAACGGTTACTCCTTTATACTGAACGGAGTTAAAAGCGGCATCACGGTAACGGAAACGTGGACTGGTGACAGTGTCGTAGAAGTGGCCTTAACAGAATCCAAATCAGGACAAGTTATTATCAAAGAGTTGTATGTAGGCGGATGTCAGAAAGATGACGGTTCCGGAAATTATCAATATGACAAGTATGTTATACTATATAACAATTCAGAACAGGCTGCCACGTTGGAAAACTTCTGCTTAGGAATGGTCAACCCATACAATGCAAACTCTACAATCAACGATTATAAAGACGGAGTACTATCCTATGCCAACGACAACTATATTCCTGCCGGATGTGGAATCTGGTATTTGCCCAGAAACTTAACCATCGAAGCCGGGAAACAAGTAGTTATAGCTCTGAACGGAGCCATCAACCACACATTGACTTACTCTAACTCTGTGAATTTAAGCACTGCAGATTATTGTACATATGATATTGAAGACTTTAGTCAGACAAACTATTACCCCACTCCTTCAGAGAGTATTCCTACTGCAAACTATTTTACAGCTTATAAATATGGGCAAGGAACAGCATGGGTATTGAGCAACCAGTCTCCCGCATTCTTCATTTTCTCGACTCACGATGTCACTCCTGAGGTCTTCGCCAGCAACACAGATTATCATTACACAGCCGATAAAGAAGGTAATGCTGTTTACCGTTGTACAAAAGTTCCTACAGACTGGATACTGGATGCAGTGGAAGTTTTCAGCCAGGCACAACTGGCCAAGAGTCAAAAGCGCCTGACGCCTGCTATTGATGCTGGATACACAGTCCTGACCAATGCACAGGGCTACACTTCATACCGTAACGTAGACAAACAAGCTACCGAAGCAGTGGAAGAAAATAGTGGTAAACTGGTTTACAGCTATAATTATGGAACAGATGGAAGCACTGATCCAAGTGGCATAGACGCCGAGGCATCTCTGAAGAATGGAGCACGTATCATTTACCAGGATACGAATAATTCGACAAATGATTTCCACCAGCGTAAACAAGCTTCTTTGAGAGATTAAAACTGCCTCTCTTAAACAATTAAACTACGAAAACAGCCCAGTATTGATGCTTATAAATAAAAGAATACTCCTATTCACACTGCTTAGCGGAGCTATCTGCTCCGTCTTTGCAGTGCAATATTCCGACTCTATTGGTTGGAAGAATCTTCCGTATATCAAGCAATCGGAAGCCTGGCTTAATAGTGAGAATGCCGCCGGACTACATACACTGTCTATCCCTCGTATCACTACAGCAGAGGTATACGTAGATAAACAGAACGGAGGATTTATTGATTATTTCCAGTCGGACAATAGCTTGGAATTCGGCGCTCAGGTGGAGTCATTCTATCGTCTCAATTCCAAAGTAGTATTCTACGGGAAAGTAGACTACCGTAACTTTGCGGGCAAAAACATGAGTGGTTCATATTTTATCAATCCGAAGAATACTCCTTTCGACATCGTAGAATATACCGATGAAAATCGGGGAGATAAAAAGCTGGAAAACTATCATCTGGTAGGAGCCGTCAGTGCCGACCTCTCAAAAAAGATAACGATCGGAGGAAAGGTAGATTACACTGCTGCCAATTATGCCAAGCAAAAGGACTTGCGTCATGTCAACAAACTACTTGATATGAATGTGACTGTCGGAGTAAGTTATCTACTCAACAAGCAAATTGAGTTGGGGGCAAACTATTATTATCGCCGAAGTACGGAGGGACTGTTACTGGACATGTATGGCACTACTGACCAGATATATAATTCACTGATCAGTTACGGTAGTTTCTTCGGGGTTATGGAACAGTTCGGAGAAAACGGATATACAAAAGAGGGTGAAGAAAAACCATTGTTCAATGAATATCATGGAGGAGCCTTACAATTGAAATGGCACATTCTTCCAAAACTTCAATTCTTTAATGAATTTGCCTATAAATCACGTAGTGGATATTATGGTAAGAAATCTCCTGCCACAGTAGTTTATAGCGAACATGAGTCTGATATACTGTCGTATAACGGAACACTAACTTTACAAGAACGGAAAAATTTGCATTCCCTGCACATTGATTTCCAACAAGAAACATTGAACAATTTCGAGAATATTTATCGGTATAACAATGAAGGTGGTGGTATCAATAATGTAGATTATTACGGAACGCTGGATACCACAGACAAGACCACTTTGAATCTGAGTGCTGAATATAGAGGCAACTTTTTGGTAACAGACGGGTGTCCTGCATGGGTGGCAAAAGGCAGCTTTTCTTATTTCAGCAGAGAACTTACAGCTTCTATGTATCCGTATTACCGGAAACAGGATATCACCTCCACAACATTTCATTTGTCAGGTGAACACAACATATGTCACTCAAAAGATATGTATAGTCTATATTTAGGCGGAACATACGTTTTGGGTAATGGAAACGCCCTAAAAGACGGAACCTATGCCACTCCGTCGGAGAGCCAGTCCGCCCCCAAAAGTATGGATACGTTTCTGCACCAAGAATTTGAATACCTTACCTGCAAACGGCTGAAAGGGGAAATCGGCTTCAAATACGCGCATGCAATAGGTGCAAAAGGTATGAAAGGATATACTTCTATCCGCTACGCCATGACTAAAGCATTCGACGTGGAATATTCGAAAGGGAGTCAACGCCATGAGCTGACGTGGACTTTGGGAGTTACTTTTTAACAACAATAATGATTAACAATAAACAAAAAACAACAATGAGAACTAAAACATTATCAATCGCAGCCGCCATCATGGCATTATTCTTTATCGGAACTTCTTGCAGCAACAAGCAGAAGAGCACTGAAGAAACCGCAACCACCGAACAGGCCTCCGGTGCCATGGAAATAGACGATCTTCTGGCTAACGCCGAGTCACTGACCGACCAGGAAGTCACCATCGAAGGTGTATGTACACATGCCTGCAAGCACGGCGCCACCAAAATCTTCCTGATGGGTAGCGACGACACACAGACCATCCGTGTAGAAGCAGCCAAACTGGGTTCTTTCGATACGAAGTGCGTCAACAGCATCGTTCGCGTCACCGGAACCCTGAAAGAACAACGTGTGGACGAAGCTTATCTGCAACAATGTCAACCGCGCTCAAAACCTGCCGCTGCCGAAAAGCACGGTGAAGGCGAAGCCGGATGCAGCACTGAGAAGAAAGCACGCGGCGAAACAGCCAATACGCCCGAAGCACGTATCGCTGACTTCCGCGCCAAAATAGCCAAGCGTCAGGCCGAATCAGGAAAGCCCTATCTGTCATTCTATTATATGGAAGCCGCCAACTATGAAATTCAGTAAGGCGGGAACCGCATTTCGGAAATGGAGCCGGATAATCCACCGGGACTTCTCATTCTTCTTCTCGGGGATGGTATTGATATATGCCATCTCCGGAATTGTGATGAACCACCGGAATACGATCAATCCCAATTACTCGGTAGAACGACAGGAATATACCATTACCGAAGTGATGCCACCGCAAGCCGGAATGGAAAAGGATGATGTCCTGAAGCTGCTGGCACCACTCGGTGAAGAAAAGAACTATACCAAACATTACTTCCCGAAGGAAAACCAGATGAAGGTATTCCTGAAAGGCGGTTCCAACCTGATGGTCAATCTGCAGACCCAGCAAGCCGTTTACGAGAAGCTGACACGTCGTCCGTTGATAAGCGCCCTGACCAAGCTGCATTACAATCCCGGAAGATGGTGGACTCACTTCGCAGATGTGTTTGCCGTAGGACTCATCATTATTACCGTCACGGGAATGGTGATGCTGAAAGGACCAAAAGGCTTGTGGGGACGCGGAGGTATAGAACTTGCAGCAGGTATACTGATTCCGTTACTTTTTCTATTTCTATAAACGACTCAAGCTTCGCATATAGCCCGAGGTATAAACATTGGTTAGCAGTCTAATTATCAAAGCATTGCATTTACCGAGCATTTACCGCAAGAGGTAAAAGCATTTACCGCCGCATGTAACGACCTTTACCGCTTATTGTAACGCTCTTTACCTCGGTATGTAACGACCTTTACCCCGGCATGTAAATGGAGTTACCATTTGGGGTAAATGGAATTACCTACAGGAGTTCCGAGATCAATCCATGCAGCTAACGAGTAATTAAAATAGGTTCAATACTAAAAACAAAAGATATCAATGGAGAATATCATTGAATGCAATAACCTGACGCACTATTATGGCAAACGGTTAATTTACGAAAACCTCAGCTTCAGCGTGCCTAAAGGGCGCATCCTGGGACTGCTGGGGAAGAATGGTACAGGAAAAACCACAACGATCAATATATTGAGCGGTTACCTGAAACCCCGCTCCGGCCAATGCTCCATCTTCGGACAGGACATTCAGACGATGCACCCCTCAACACGCCGTAACATCGGTCTGCTCATCGAGGGACACGTGCAATATCAGTTCATGACCATCCGGGAGATTGAGAAGTTTTATTCTGCTTTCTATCCGGGACAGTGGCGCAAAGAAGCGTACTACGACCTGATGGACAAACTGAAAGTAGCTCCCGGACAGCGCATCTCGCGTATGTCGTGCGGACAACGTTCGCAAGTGGCACTGGGACTTATCCTGGCGCAAAACCCGGAATTGCTGGTACTGGACGATTTCTCTCTCGGTCTGGACCCCGGCTACCGCCGCCTCTTCGTGGACTATCTGCGTGACTATGCCCGCTCGGAAAACAAAACTGTTTTCCTGACCTCGCACATCATTCAGGATATGGAACGCCTGGTAGACGACTGCATCATCATGGATTACGGACGTATCCTCATCCAGCAACCCGTAAAGGAACTCCTGGACACGATACGCCGCTATACCTGCACGTTGCCCGAAGGTTACAAGATGCCGGAAGATAAGGATTTCTACCATCCGTCTCTTATCAGAAACACGCTGGAAACCTTCTCGTTCCTGCCTCAACAAGAAGTAGAGACTCGTTTCAAAGCCCTGCAAGTGCCTTACAGCGATTTGAAATGCGAGACTGTAAACCTGGAAGATGCTTTTATCGGACTGACGGGAAAATACTGATTAAATGATGAATTATAAATTATGAATTATGAATTACTATGCAGAGCAGGAAGTCTGTTTCTACCTCACGATTCATAACTCATAACCCATAATTCATAATTAATAACTCATAATTCATAATTAACTAACATGAACGCTATATTTTATAAAGAATGGATTAAAACCCGCTGGTATCTGTTGCTTGCACTGCTTGTAACGCTCGGTTTTGCCGGATACTCGATGTTGCGCATCAACCGTGTTGCCAGCATGAAAGGTGTGGAACACGTTTGGGAAGTTATGCTGGCACGGGATACCGTATTCGTGGATTTACTGGAATTTATTCCTCTATTGGTCGGGATACTGCTTGCTCTGGTACAATTCGTACCCGAAATGCACCATAAATGCCTGAAACTGACATTGCATCTGCCCTACCCGCAACTGCGGATGATTAACCTGATGCTGCTCTACGGACTGGTAGTGTTACTTATCTGCTTTGCCGCCAACTACCTGCTGATGACGGTTTACATGCAAGGCGTCCTGGCTCCGGAACTTTATTCGCGGATTCTGCTGACAGTTCTTCCCTGGTATTTGGCAGGTATTGCCGCTTATCTTCTGATTTCATGGATATGCCTAGAACCGACCTGGAAACGCCGCGTCCTCAATCTGGTAATCTCTGTATTGCTGTTGCGTATCTTTTTCCTGGCTCCGGCACCGGAAGCCTACAACGCTTTCCTGCCCTGGCTGGCAATCTACACCCTGCTCACGGCAAGTCTCTCATGGCTCTCCATTGCACGGTTCAAGGCAGGAGAACAAGATTAACAGGTTATACATTCACTATTAAGAACGAAAAAGACAATGAAACGTTTTAGTCAAATATTCTTATACATCACCATTGCATTGCTCATTATCTGGCAGTTGCCTTGGTGTTATTCTTTCTTTGCGGCAAAGCCATCGAAGGTTCCTTTTTCCATGTACAGTTGTGTCCTCGGCGACTTCCTCTCCATGGGCAATGAAGATGGCAAAGGCGTGGTACGGCGCGACCAGTCCGGTAATGTATATACACAGGAGCAGACGGACAGTATTCTCCCGTTCTTCTACATGCGCCAGCTTATGGCGGATGAGCGGTTCCCGGACAGCATCAATGGTGTTGCCGTCACTCCGCGCGAAGTGCAGCTTACGAATTTCAGCTTCCGCTCGGCAGCTTCGGATATCAATGCCTCCAAGATAGAACTTTATCCTTTGCTGGAGAGTATGTCGGGACGCGTGGATCTGATTATGCCCGATGATGTGTTCCGTATCACCTCGAAAGGAATTGAATTTATCGGTATGAAAACCAATACGGTAGATGCTGACAAAAGCCAACTGTTCACAGAGGCTATGGTGAAGAAAGGGTTTAAATTCCCTGCCCGCCGGTTGGCTGGTAATCCCACCACTCGCAAGGAGTACGATGAAGGTTATCTGATTTTAGACAATGAAGGAAGACTTTTCCATCTGAAACAAACGAAAGGACGCCCGTATGTACGTGCTATTTCCCTGCCGGAAGGCTTAAATGCGAAGTATCTTTTCATCACGGAGTTCAAGGACCGCAAGACGCTGGGTTTCCTGACGGATATGGATAACAACTTCTATGTGCTGAACAATAAGACTTATGATGTGATCAAGACCGGAGTTCCTTCTTTCAACCCTGAAGAGGATGCCCTGTCTATCTTCGGAAATATGTTCGACTGGACAGTTTGTGTGAAAACAGCCGATGCGGACGAATATTATGCACTGGATGCGGATGATTATTCGCTTATCAAGTCCATCAGCTTCCCAAGAAAGAGTAACAGCATACCGGGATTACGTTTTACTTCCTCTCAGGATAAATATGTGAAGCCACGCTTCTGATAAGAGGGTAAAGCCATAAATAGAAATGCGTCAAAAAAAAAAAACCTCCTTTTTTTTGTTA
>ERZ791659.1549-NODE-1549-length-11788-cov-13.2245_pt1 | contig 11788 bp, 9 predicted proteins | sample MGYA00510053_ERZ791659 | MGnify/ENA primary metagenome ERZ791659 (study PRJEB30046, sample SAMN00715192) | human gut metagenome | study: EMG produced TPA metagenomics assembly of the A metagenome-wide association study of gut microbiota in type 2... | reverse complement strand
CGCCAAGAAAAGGCGGCGCCCCCACCTTACTGAGGAGGCCCGGGGCTTACAGCCCCAGCCGCTGGCTGCGGCCCAGGAGCTGGCCGAAGCTGACCCCGGCGCGGCCTCGCTGGCGCGGTATCTCCACGGAAAGGGCGGCGGCTTCTCGGTCTACAGGAACACGGAAGTTACCTACTTCCCCGGCGGCGAGGCCAAGTTCGAAGAGCTGCTGCGCCAACTGGAAAAGGCCGAGAAGTACATCTTCCTCGAGTACTTCATCATTGACGAGGGCCTCATGTGGGGCAAGATCCTCGAAGTGCTGGCCCGCAAAGCCGCCGAGGGCGTGGACGTCCGGGTGATGTACGATGGCACCTGTGAGTTCACCACCCTGCCCCGGGATTACCCCAGCCGCCTCGAAAAGCTGGGCATCCAGTGCCGGGTGTTCTCGCCGGTGCAGCCCTTTGTCTCGACCCATTATAATTACCGCGACCACCGGAAAATCCTCGTCATTGACGGCAAGGTGGGCTTTACCGGCGGCGTGAACCTCGCCGACGAGTACATCAACCACATCGAGAAGTATGGCCGCTGGAAGGACGCCGCCGTCATGCTGGAAGGCGAGGGTGTCCGACCGCTGACCATCCTCTTCCTCGAGATGTGGAGCATCCTCCGGGAGCCGGAGTTTGAGAAGTTCCTCTCCGTGCCGCCCCACTCCGTCCCGGCGAAGGGGTTCGCGGCCCCTTACGGCGACTGCCCGCTGGACGGTGAGCGGGTGGGAGAGATGGTCTATATCGACCTGCTCAACCGCGCGAAGCGCTACATCCACATCATGACGCCCTACCTCATCCTCGACGGCGAGCTGGAAACGGCCCTCAAGTTCGCAGCAGAGCGGGGCGTGGACGTCCATCTCATCCTGCCCCATGTGCCGGATAAGAAGTTCGCCTATGCGCTGGCGAAGACGCACTACAAGTCTCTGCTGGACTCGGGCGTGAAGATCAGCGAGTGGCTGCCCGGCTTTGTCCACGCGAAGGTCTTTGTGGTGGACGACAGCGAGGCCGTGGTGGGCACCATAAACCTCGACTACCGCAGTCTCTACCACCACTTCGAGAATGCGGTCTGGATGAAGGATACCACCTGCATCCCCGCCATCGAGAAGGATTTCCAGAAGACGCTGGAATTCTGCCGCGATGTCGAGCCCACCCGGGAGAGCATCTGGGAGGGAAAAGTGCTGCTCCATCTGGCAGGAATTTTACTGAAAGTTATTGCGCCGCTGTTATAAAATAAACCTCTCAGTCAAAGCCGAAGCGATGACGGAGAGGTTTTTTCTTACAAATAATCCTTATCCATCGAGAAGCCCCGGCCGCTGACCTCGGTGACATGGCTCACGATGAGGAAGCAGGTGGGGTCGATGCTGTGGGCCAGCTTTTCCAGCCGGGGCAGTTCCCGGTTGGACACGATGCTCAGCAGCACGGCGCTGGACTCGTGGGTGTAGCCGCCCTCGCCGTGGAGGATGGTCACGCCCCGGTCCAGCTGCTCGAGGATGGCGGCACAGATGGCGTCGGACTGGCTGCTGATGATCTTTACCTCGGTGCGGCTGGCACCCATCATCAGCATCTTATCCATGACGACGGTGTGGATGAGCACCATCACAATGCCGTACAGCACCTGCGGCATCGGGCTGAACACAGCCTGCATCAGCAGGACCATGATGTCGAAGGCCAGCATGGTGGCCGACACCGGCAGCTTGAAGCATTTGTTGAGCACCAGCGGCGGGATGTCGAGGCCGCCGGTGGATGCGCCGGAGCGGATGACGATGCCCAGCGAGACGCCGATGCCGAGGCCCGCAAAGACGGTGCAGAGGAAGATGTCCTCCGTCAGCACCCGGCCATTCGCCATCCCCTCGAACAGGGCGAGGAAGGCGGGGCTGAGAACACTGCTGGCCATCGTATTGAGGGCGAAGGCCCGACCTAAGACCACCCAGCCCCAGACCAGCATGGCGAGGTTGATGAAGAGCAGCAGCCCCGAGACGGACAGGCCTGTCAATCGCCCGATGGCCAGTGCGATGCCGGTCGCGCCGCCGGTGATGAGGCCCGCCGGCTCGAGGAACAGGGCAACGGCCAGCGAGTAGAGCGCGTTGCCGAAGATGATGGAAGCCCAGTTCCAGATAAGCTGCTTCCAGTGCGGATTCTGATTCATAGCGTTTCCTCCCGTATCTCTCTTCTATCATACCGGAAAACGGCAAAAAAATCCACGCCCGGCGGCCTGCCGGAGCGTGGATTTTTGTTCATTTGACAGATGAAAGTCTGATTTTTTACTCTTCGTCCAGCAGGCGCAGGCCGGCAGTGTCGGTGACGGGCAGCGAGAAGACGATGGAGCCGGCCTTTTTGTCGGCGTTGTCCATGATGGCTTTCATGATGGCGTTCTTCTCGGAAGTGCGGCTGACGATGAGCACCAGCTCTTTTTCGTTCACGAGGTCGATGCCCATGAACCTGGCCGCGCCCTCCATGCCGGTGCCTTTGGCGTGGATGACGGTGCCGCCGCCGGCTCCTGCGGCCCGGGCCGCGTCCATGATAGAGCCGGTGTAGCCCTGATTGGCGATGACCAGCAGCAGGTCGTAACGGGTATCTTTCAAGGTGCTTTCCTCCTTCAGCTCAAGGGTCTGGTGTTCGGTGAGGAACAGCAGGGCGCGCTTGCCGCCGATGCTGCTTACCGGGACGATGAATGCAATGCCGGTACCCGGCACATCAATGCGCATCTGGCGGCGCAGGGCTTTCTGGATGCGGGGCCAGCTGTCCGCTGTGATGATGGCAAAGAGCACAGCTTTTTCGGTCTTTTCCAGCCCGAGGGTGGAAAGCGTCTCCTGAACGGCAGTGCCGGCACCCACGGTGCGGAGGCTGACATCGACGCCGAAGCTTTTATACAGCTTCAGAAAGGCGTCTGTCGTGGGGCGGTCGGTGATGGTGACCAGCCAGTAAAGCGTATTCACGGCAAAGCCTCCTTACAGTTCGATGATGGCGTCGTCCGGCAGTCCGGCCAGCAGGGCGGCAGTATCCAGCAGGGGCTGGGCGCTGCGGGCCTTGCGGGTCTTGAGCTGGGCCACAAGGCCCATGAGCTGGACGGTGATGAGGGGCGTCATGGCGACCATGGCCACCACGCCGAAGGCGTCGGTGACGATGTTGCCGCCTACGGCGATGCAGGCACCCTGCGCCAGCGGCAGCAGGAAGGTGGCCGTCATGGGGCCGGAGGCCACGCCGCCGGCGTCAAAGGCGATGGCGGTGTAGAGCTTCGGCACCACAAAGGAGATGCTGATGGCGAAGAGATAGCCCGGGATGAGGAACCACAGAATCGAGATGCCGGTGAGGACGCGCACCATCGCAAGGCCCACCGAGAGGGCAACACCGGCCGAGAGGGCCGCGCCCATCGTCCCGGCGGAAATGGCACCGTCGGTGACTTCTTCGACCTGTTTGTTGAGGACATAGACCGCAGGCTCGGCCCGGACGATAAAGTAGCCGATGAGCATCCCGATGGGGATGAGCAGCCACCGGCTGCTCTGGCCGCCCAGGACCTGACCGAGGTAGTTGCCGGCGGGCATGAAGCCGATGTTCGCCCCGGTGAGGAAGAGCGCGAGGCCGATGTAAGTATAGACGAGGCCTACGCCGATGCGGCCCAGCGTCCGCCGGTCGATGTGAAGGGCGGCGAGCTGGAAGATGCCGAACATCACGACGATGGGCAGCAGGGAAGTGGCGATCTCGTGCAGATAGGTGGGCAGGCCCTCGCTGAACAGCTGCCACAGCTCCACCGAGTCGCCCACTTCGGGGATGACCGGCGGCACATAGCTGCTCTCGCTGGCATTGAAGACGATGCCGAGGATGAGGACGGCGAGGATGGGACCTACGGAGCAGAGGGCTACGAGGCCGAAGCTGTCGTCCGCTGCATGACGGTCGGAACGGATGGCCGACACACCGACGCCCAGCGCCATGATGAAGGGGACGGTCATGGGGCCGGTGGTGACGCCGCCGGAGTCGAAGGCCACGGCCAGAAACTCTTTCGGCACAAATGCAGCCAGAAGGAAGATGGCAGCGTAAAAGATGACCAGCAGCCGGGGCAGCGGGATGCCCAGCAGCATACGCAGGAAGGCCATGACGAGGAAGATGCCCACGCCCGCAGCCACCGAGAGGATGAGGGTCATGTTGGGGATGGAGGGTACCTGATTGGCAAGCACCTGTAAGTCGGGCTCTGAGATGGTGATAAGGAAGCCCAGCAGGAAACCTACGCCGATGATGAGAAAAAGGTTCTGGCTTCGGGTGAGCATGGAGCCGACCCGCTCGCCCATGGGGGTCATGCTCATCTCGGCACCCAGGGTGAAGAACATGATGCCGACGATGATCATGGCAGCGCCCAGCAGAAAGCAGAGCAGGATGCTCGGGGAAACGGGGGCGATGCTGAAACAGAGCACCAGCACGATGGCCGCGATGGGCAGGACGGCCTGCAGTGCCTCCAGCAGCTTCTCCCGAAGTTTGGGGATGGATGATTTGATAATGATGTCCACCAGCCTTTCCCGCCCGGAAGCAGTGCCGCCGGGCGTTGGAATTGAGAAATATTTCCTTATTAAGTATACAAAAACAGACAAAAGTCCGTCAACAAAAGACCGGCTAAGATTGGCAAAGAAACAGAAATGTTACAAAAAGAAAAGGCTGTCGTGCTTTTGCACAGCAGCCTTGAAGATCAGAATTTAGATGCCCTGCTTTGCCAGAACGTCAGAAGTCGGGGTGGAGAACACCGGAATATCGGCGTAGGGGTCGGGAGTGTTGTCGGCGGGCAGGGACTTCATGTAGGCGTCCATGGATTCGGCCACCTTTTTGGCGATGGCCACGGCTTCCACGACGGTGCGCGCGCCCATAACGGCGTCGCCGCCGGCGAATACGCCCTCGCGGGTGGTGCTGCCGTCCTCGTTGACGGTGAGCAGGCCGCGCTGGTTGGTCTCGATGCCGGTGGTGGTCTTCACGAGGGAGTTCTCAGAACCCTGGCTCACCGAGACGATGACGCCGGTGTGGGGGTAGAAGGTCTCGCTGCCCTCTACCTGGGTGAACTTGCCGTCCTCGCCCTTTACGGTGTCGCGGCAGATGATGCCGTTCTCACGGATCTCCACCGGAGCCTTGCAGAAGCGGAAGCCCACGCCCTCGAGCTTGGCGTACCGCACTTCATGCTCGGAAGCGCTGATGCACTCCTCGTCGCGGCGGGCGTAGCAGGTGACGTGGCGTGCGCCGTTGCGGATGGCAGTGCGGGCGCAGTCCATGGCGGAGTTGCCCACGCCGATGACGGCGATGTCGTCGCCCAGCTGGAAGGCCTTGGAGTTGGCCAGATAGTCGATGCCGAAGGCCACGTTGCCCAGCGTCTCGCCCTTGATGTGCATGGCGTTGGCCTTCCACAGACCAGCGCCGATAAAGACGCTCTTATAGCCGTCCCGGAAGAGGTCGTCAATGGTGATGGTCTTGCCGATGGTGGTGTTGGGGCGGACATGGATGCCCTTCAGCTCGAGGTGACGGTACTGGAAATCGTCCAGCACGCTGTCGGGCAGGCGGTAGTTGGGAATGCCGTACCGCATGACGCCGCCGATCTTGTCGCGGGCGTCGAAGAGGGTGACATCGTAACCCCAGCGTGCCAGCAGGACGGCGACGGTCAGGCCCGCAGGGCCGGAGCCGACGACAGCAGCCTTCATGCCGTTCTTGGGGGCGGGGCCGGAAGTCATCTTGTTGGCGTAGGTGGTGGAGATGTAGTCCTCGATGATGGAGAAGTGGACGGGGTCGTGGCTGGGCATCCGGTTGCGGATGCAGTGGCCTTCGCACTGGTTCTCGTGGTTGCACACGAGGCTGCACACAGTGGTCAGGGGGTTGTTTTCAAACAGCATCCGGCCGGCGTCGTCGAGGTGATTGTCCTTGAGCAGGCGGATGACCTCGGGGATGTTGGTGTGGATGGGGCAGCCCTGCTGGCACATCGGCTTTTTGCAGCCGAGGCAGCGGTTGGCTTCGTCCAGAACGTGAAGTGCCATGGTTCCTCCTTGTGCCTGTCGAACAGGCGGCGTTGTATCCAAGTATCTTTACTATAATACACCGAAACTGTCTCGGCATACAAGTGCCGAAATGACAAAATTTGCAGAAAATTTTCTGTCATTACGTCAAAAAGATATTTTTTTGACGAAGTAGACCGCCCATGGCCTCCGGTGAAACGCGGCAGAGCGTACCAAAATCGGCGGCGGCAAGCTGCGCCTCGGCCATCCGAGCGGAGGCATCGCCTGATCCCCGCAGACGGGCCAGCGAGTGGGAGACAGGGAGGGGGCAATTTTTTAATAAAGGAAGGGCATCCTTCTTCCCTCCCAGCAGGTGGAGATAGGGCGGAAGGGCGGGGAGACTGTCAGAGGTGAAGCCCAGCGCGGCGTCCATGGCGAGGCGGCGCATCCGCGCCCGGGGGTAGCGGACGGTGGTGAGAGCGTCCAGCAGTTCGTCGTAGGTGGTGCTGGTACGGACGGCGGCTTCCAGACGGTGCTCCAGTCCTTCGGAGACGCCGCGGATGTCTGCAAAGGGCGGTTTGCCCCGGCAGGCAGACCGGAGAAGGGCCAGTTCGCACCGCCCGGCGGCGGAAAAATCGGTGTACTGCCCGGCGGCGTAAGCCTCCTGATAAAGCGGGAAGACCGCCTCGGGAACGTAAGGCGCGACGGCGTCCGCTCCGCCCTCGGCCCAGAGCTTGCGAAGTGCGCTGGCGCTGGCGAACTGCCCGTGGGCAGAGTGGAGCGCCTCACCGTGGTTCGCGCCTTGCCGGGGCAGGGGATAAGCCTCCATCCGAGGCGCAAGGCTGCGGATGGCCCGGCAGTATTCGACAGCGAGGTTGTTGTTGGGCTTGTCCAGCAGGGCGGCGACCCGCTCGTCAGATGCAAGCTGAGCCGCTGCGGCCTGCCGCGCGGCGGCAAAGCTCCGTGCGCCGCCCGCAAGCTGGGCTTTCAGGGCGGCGCGGTAGGAGTCGCTGTCAAGAAGCTCGGCGGCCTCCATCAGAAGGGCCGCGTCGGGCGTCTCGGCACCGAACACCAGACCGTCGCACCCGGCGGCGGCAAGCAGCGCCACGCCCGCCCGGGCGAACGCCTCTGCCCCCGCGCAGGCACAGGGAGCAGGCAGGGCGAACACAAGGTCGGCCCCGCAGGTGAGGGCGGACCGGGTGCGGACAGCTTCGGGCAGGAGGGGCAGCGCCCCCCGCTGTACCAGCGAACAGCTCATGGCGACGGCGACGCGCTCTGCACCCAGCGCTTTTGCCTGCGCCAGCTGCCATGCGTGGCCGTTGTGGAAGGGGTCGTATTCGGCGATGATACCGGCAAATTTCATGACGTGACCTCAAAAGTTTGTGAAATATCTGTCATACTGCATGGAGAACTGGGGCAGAATGACAGGATTCTGGGCAGGATGTACAAAAAAGCCCGGGGACTTTGTGACAGGCTTTGCCGCCATTGCGGCTTGAAAACCGGCCGACCCTATTATATAATAATTCTAGGAATCTGTAAAATTCTACCCTCTCGGGGGTGGACAAAAACATATCTGGAGGAAACAAGAAGATGAAAATTCTGGTTATCAACTGTGGTTCTTCTTCCCTGAAATATCAGCTCATCGATATGGACGGTGAGAAGGTGCTGTGCAAGGGCCTGTGCGAGCGCATCGGCATGGAGAGCAGCATGATCACCCATGACGCTAACGGCCACAAGGCTACCACTCCCGCTATCTTCCCCACCCACACCGAGGCTTTTGCTGAGGTCGTGAAGAAGATGACCACCGGCGAGGGCAAGTGCATCGACGATGTCAGCGAGATCAGCGCCATCGGCCACCGCGTCGTCCACGGCGGTGAGAAGTTCAAGGCCAGCTGCCTGATCACCGACGAGGTCATCAACACCATCCGCGAGCTGAGCCCCCTGGCTCCTCTGCACAACCCCGCAGGCATTCTCGGCATCGAGGCAGCCCGCAAGGTCTTCGGCAACGTCCCGATGGTCGCTGTCTTCGACACCGCTTTCCACAGCACTATGCCCCCGAAGGCTTATATGTACGCCATCCCCTATGAGTACTATGAGAAGTACGGCGTCCGCCGCTACGGCTTCCACGGCACCAGCCACAAGTACGTCGCTCACAAGGCTGCTGAGTACCTCGAGGAGCCCATTGAGCGCCTGAAGCTCATCACCTGCCATCTGGGCAACGGCTCCTCCATCGCCGCTGTCGATCAGGGTAAGGTCGTTGATACCTCCATGGGCATGACCCCGCTGGCCGGCCTGATGATGGGTACCCGCTGCGGCGACCTGGACCCCTCTGTGGTCAACTACCTGAAGTACACCCTGAACATCACCGGCCACGAGCTGGACGAGATCCTGAACAAGAAGTCCGGCCTGCTGGGTATCTCCGGTGTTTCCAGCGACAAGCGTGACGTCGAGGAGGCTGCTCTCCACGGCAACAAGCGCGCTCAGCTGGCTTCTGACATGCTGAACTACCAGATCAAGAAGATCGTCGGCAGCTACATCGCAGCTATGGGCGGCGTGGACGCCATCGTCTTCACTGGCGGCATCGGCGAGCACGACGAGATCGCCCGTGCAAAGGTCTGCCACCACATGGATTGGCTGGGCATCCGCATTGATACCGACAAGAACGAGCATCCCGTGGGCGATGTCTGCGACATCACCGCCTGGGGCGCCAAGGTCCGCACTCTGGTCATCGCTACCGACGAGGAGCTGATGATCGCCCGCGACACCAAGGAAGTCGTCGAGAAGTAATCTCTGCATTTAAGGCATCCAAGGCCGCACCGCTCCCCCAAAGGGCGGTGTGGCCTTTTTGCTGTTTTGCACGAGCAAAGACCGTCTTATTATGCCGAATGCACAAAAAAGCGGGTGAGGGGTTGTTTTTTGGTTGACAAATCAAAAAAAGAACGGTACAATAGGGGAGTCCTCAGCTAGAGGACGTTTACTCATTCAAGCCCCTGGTAAGCTTACGATCAGCGCTATGGTCCCTAAAAACCAAAGGTATGGTTACAATCCTTCCGTGGGCAAGAACTAAACAAAGAGGAGATACTACTATGTTCGAAGACAAGACTTTAGTTTGCAAGGACTGCGGCAAGGAGTTTGTTTGGACTGCTGGTGAGCAGGAGTTCTACGCATCTCGCGGCTTTGAGAACCAGCCCCAGCGCTGCAAGCCCTGCCGTGATGCCCGCAAGAACGGCGGCGCACGCAGCAACGGCGGTGAGCGCCAGATGTTCGACGCTGTCTGCGCAGCTTGCGGCAAGGCTTGCAAGGTTCCCTTCCAGCCCCGTGAGGACCGTCCGGTCTACTGCTCTGACTGCTTCGCTCGCATGAAGCAGAACTAAGCGCTGATTCTACAATCTGAAGCTTAACGGCCCCCCCCCCCCCCCCCCCCTCGCCCCGGCCGTTCCCCGCACTGCTTGCAGTGCGGGGGCTTTTTTCAATTACTACTTGAAATATAGGATATGATTGGGGTATATTATAGCTGAGCACCGCAAAGGCGCATCGTAAGAGACAGAAAGGACAACTACCATGTTTGATATTTTCAATATGCTCAAGAAGGACGAAGCCAAGGCTGTGAAGCAGGTCACCCGTGAGACCATCATCGGCGACATTCTGGATATGGACCAGAGCACCGCTCCCTACTTCATGGAGATCGGTATGCACTGCCTGGGCTGCCCCGCCTCCCGCGGCGAGAGCATCGAGGAAGCCTGCGAGGTCCACGGTGTGGATTGTGACGAGCTGCTGGAGAAGCTGAATGCTCATCTGGCCTCCAAGAAGTCCTGAGTGTTGCCGACACTGGATGCGCGTCTGAGCGCTGCCGCTGAGCTGGTGCGCCCCGGTGAGCCGGTGGCCGACATCGGCTGCGACCACGGCAAGCTGACGGCGGTGCTGGCCGCTTCGGGGAAGTATCCCAAAGTCATCGGGGCCGACCTGCGCCCCGGCCCGCTGGCAAAGGCAGAACAGACGCTGGAATATGCCGGATGCAAAGACCGCGCTGAGCTGAGGCTTGGCGACGGTCTTTCTGTGTTGTCTCCGGGCGAGGTGAGCACCATCGTGCTGGCGGGCGTCTCGGCCCAGACAACGTGGGAGATCATAGAGAAAGCCCCGTGGGTATCTGCGCCGGGCGGGCCTCGCCTTGTGATGGTGCCAGCCACCCGCCACAGCGATCTGCGCCGCTGGCTGTGGGAACATGGTTTCGCCTTCGCGGCCGACCGGCCGGTGCAGGCGGCGGGCCGCTGGTATGCGGTTATGGCCGCCGAGTACACCGGCGAGGTGAAAACGCCCACTTTCCAAGAGTGCCTGTTCGGCCTCACCGGCCAGTGGCCGGAGGGGGAAGGCTACGCCGCGTGGCAGAAAGCCAAGCTGCCTCGCCTCCGCCTCGGTGTGCCGGACGGCACAGAGCTGGCGAAAGAGATGGATGAACTGATAAAAGGGGGAGAGCAAAGCATGACGACGGTACAGCAGATATACGAAGAGATGCAGCGCATCGCGCCGCTGGCTCTGGCCGAAAGCTGGGACAATCCTGGCCTGCTGGTAGACTGCGGCGGCGAGGTGTCCCGTGTGCTGGTGACGCTGGACATCACCCCTGAGGTGGTGGAAGAGGCCGCCCGGAAGGGCTGCGGGCTCATCGTGTCCCACCACCCGGTCATCTTCTCGCCCCTCAAAAAGCTGAGTGGGCAGGACGTGGCCTTCCAGCTGGTGAAAAGCGGCATCTCGGCGATTTGTATGCATACGAATCTCGATGCCGCCGAGGGCGGCGTCAATGAGGTGCTGGCCGGTATCTTTGGAATGCGGGAGATGGAAGCGTTCGCCGAGGGCTGCGGCCGTGTGGGCAGCATCGAGCCCGTCACAGTCCCCGAGCTGGCAAAAAAGGCGCAGAAAGAGCTTGCCTCCCGCTGCAATCAGCCGTTCAACGGCCCTGCGGTGCAGGTCAAATTCGCCGACACCGGCAAAACAGTGCGGCGGCTGGCCGTCATCAGCGGCGCAGGCGGAAGCCTCTTCGAGGACGCCATTGCACGGGGGGCGGATTGCCTGCTGACCGGCGAGGCCAACCACCACCACGCCATCGACGCAAAGCGTCTGGGACTCTCGCTCATCGCAGCGGGCCACTACGCTACGGAGTTCCCGGTGACGGCGGCGGTGGCGGAGAAGCTGCGCACGGCCTTTCCGGAGCTGGAAGTCCTTGTGAGCGAGGATGCCCGGGACCCCTATACTTATTTGTAATATAAAAAAGCAAATCGGCAGGGCTGGACAGGTCTTGCCAATCTGCAAAAAACGAGGTAATACAAATGGCATTGGATGCCGCGACACTGGCGCTGACGGCGGCGGAGCTGAAGACCACGCTGGCTGACGCCAAAATCGCAAAATTGTTTGAGCCGACCCGCGACGAGCTGGTCATTACCCTGCGCACCCGTACGGAGACTTACAGCCTGCTGCTGTCGGCCCGGAGCGGCTCGGCGCGAGTCTGCCTGACCGAGGAGAGCTTCGAAAACCCCGAGACGCCGCCCTCTTTCTGTATGCTGATGCGCAAGCATCTCACCGGCGGGCGTCTGCTGGATGTCCGGATGGAGCCGGGCGACCGAATCGTCTACTTCGAGTTCCAGTGTACCAACGAGATGGGCGACCTTGTGTGCAACATCCTCTGCGCCGAGCTGATGGGCCGTTACTCCAATCTGGTGCTGGTGCAGAACGGCAAGATCATCGATGCTCTCAAGCGGGTGGATTTCGAGGACAGCGATGTTCGTCAGCTCCTGCCCGGCCTATCCTACACGA
>ERZ791659.1544-NODE-1544-length-11809-cov-2.79496_pt1 | contig 11809 bp, 7 predicted proteins | sample MGYA00510053_ERZ791659 | MGnify/ENA primary metagenome ERZ791659 (study PRJEB30046, sample SAMN00715192) | human gut metagenome | study: EMG produced TPA metagenomics assembly of the A metagenome-wide association study of gut microbiota in type 2... | reverse complement strand
CGACATAGAACTGGCAGCCCGTTTTGACCGTATCGACCTGAACGGAACAGAGGTGATGGGCGGATCGGCCAACGGATGGACGTTTGGGGTGAATTATTATGCTACCCGGAATCTTAAATTCCAGATTAACTATTCGTATGTAGATAATGATAAATATGCCAATGCCTTCGGACAGGCAGCGGTGGGGTATAAATCGAACGGAGAGATTGCTTACAAACCCGAGGAAGTAGACGAATCGTTGGGGAAGGGGGGGAATGCATATGGCATTCTGGGACTCCGTATACAATTGAATTTTTAAATATGTCACAAGAGATAGAACGTAAGTTTCTCGTTAAAGGAGACTATAAATCACAGGCTTTTGCGCAGAGTCGCATTGTTCAGGGATATATCAGCAGTGCCCGTGGAAGAACGGTCCGGGTACGTATCCGCGATGGAAAAGGTTACCTGACTATTAAAGGAGCCTCCGATGCTTCGGGGTTGAGCCGCTATGAGTGGGAGAAAGAACTGCCGCTTATTGAGGCAGAGGAACTGATGAAACTTTGTGAACCGGGAGTGATCGATAAAACCCGATACCTGGTTCGTAGCGGGAAACACGTATTCGAAATAGATGAATTCTACGGTGAGAATGAAGGACTTGTAGTAGCTGAGGTTGAATTGGGGGCAGAGGATGAAATGTTTGTAAAACCTGACTTTATCGGGGAAGAGGTAACTGGGGATGTTCGCTACTATAATTCCCAGTTAATGAAAAAACCGTATACTACCTGGCCGTAGCTAACAAATAATCCGTATATTTGTTTCTTTAGTTACGGGCTCAAGAATAAAGATATATGGAACAACTGTACAACTACTTGCCGGAAAAGCTGGTGACCTTTATTCTGGTCACCTTGTTTTCACTTTTAATAGGACTCTCGCAACGCAAGATCAGTCTGAAGCGTGAAGGAGAAACCACTCTTTTCGGTACGGACCGCACCTTTACGTTTATTGGAATGTTAGGGTACCTTTTGTATATCCTCGATCCGGAAGAGATGCGGCTCTTTATGGGAGGCGGGTTGATACTCGGTATGCTTCTGGGATTGAACTATTACGTAAAACAAGCCCAGTTTCACGTATTCGGGGTGACGACCATCATCATTGCGCTGATCACTTATTGCATTGCTCCTATTGTTTCTACACAGCCTTCCTGGTTTTATGTCATGGTGATTGTAACCGTTTTATTGTTCACTGAATTGAAGCATACCTTTACGGAGATTGCACAGCGAATGAAAAACGATGAAATGATCACACTTGCCAAATTTTTGGCTATCAGTGGAATTATTCTCCCCATGCTGCCCAATGAAAATATCATTCCGGATATCAATCTGACCCCCTATACCATTTGGCTGGCTACAGTAGTTGTCTCGGGCATTTCTTACCTTTCTTATCTGTTGAAGCGACATGTCTTTCGTGAATCGGGAGTATTGGTTTCCGGTATCATCGGTGGATTGTATAGCAGTACGGCCACTATTTCGGTATTGGCGCGTAAAAGCAGGAATATCCACTCGCAGGAAGCACCCGAATACGTTGCTGCCATGCTGTTGGCTGTGAGTATGATGTTTCTGCGTTTTATGATTTTAATTCTTATTTTCAGTTCCACCATCTTTGCCTCTATCTATCCTTATCTTTTGATTATGGCTGCTGTTGCAGCCGGCGTTGCCTGGTTTATCCACTGCCGGCGGAAACGGACGCCTGGTGCTGATCTTGTGGAAGAAGAGGATGACAGCAGTAACCCTTTGGAGTTCAAAGTAGCACTGATTTTTGCCGGACTATTCGTTATCTTTACTGTGTTGACACATTACACATTGATTTATGCCGGTACCGGAGGATTGAACTTATTATCGTTTGTGTCCGGATTCAGTGATATTACTCCTTTCATCCTGAACTTATTGCAGGGAACCGGGAGTGTGGCGGCCACTGTTGTGATGGCTTGTACCATGCAGGCCATTATCAGCAATATTGTGGTGAATATGTGTTATGCACTTTTCTTTTCGGGTAAACAGAGTAAGTTGCGCTCATGGATATTAGGCGGTTTCGGCTGTGTGATTGTGGCAAATGTTGTCGTACTTTTTTTCTTTTATCTGATTTAATGTGCGTTATCGAACAACTTCTGATAAAAAAGAATAAAAATTGCCCTATTTCACCTTTCTTAACTCCGAGGGTTTCGTAAACGAATATAAAGTCGATATTTTCGTTGCCAATCTGTAACAAATACTATGATTTTGCGTCTGATAGACTATAAACTAAAACATAACTTCACATGAGAAACAAACTACTACTATTATTGCTGTTGATGTTTATAACATCCGGCATGATGTATGCTCAACAGCAGAAACCTCAGCAAACCCAGCAACGTACAGCAGCTCCATCTTATACATTGAAAGGCGTGCTTCTTGACTCGCTGACCCAAGAGGGAGAACCTTATGCTACGATCAAAATCGTGAAAAAGAGTGCTCCCCAAAAAGCCTTGAAAATGGCCGTAACTGACTTGAATGGTAAATTCCAGGAAAAATTGACTGTCGCTCCCGGAAACTATGTCGCTACTTTTTCATCTGTAGGTAAAGTGACATTGGTGAAAGACTTCACCGTAAAGGCAGGAGATAAAGTAATTGACCTCGGACAATTGAATATGGCTGAGGCTACTAACGAACTGAAAGGCATAGAGATCGTTGCCCAGAAACCATTGGTAAAGGTGGATGTGGACAAGATTGAATATAACATTGAGGACGACCCGGACTCAAAGACCAACACAGTGATGGAAATGCTTCGTAAAGTCCCGTTGGTTACAGTGGACGGTGAAGACAACATTAAGGTGAATGGCAGCAGCAGTTTTAAAATCCATGTAAACGGTAAGCCGAATAACATGATGAGCAATAATCCGAAAGATGTGCTCAAAAGTATGCCTGCTAATACAATTAAGCATATCGAGGTAATCACTTCTCCGGGAGCTAAATATGATGCAGAAGGTGTAGGCGGTATCCTGAATATCGTTACTGTAGGCGGTGGCTTTGAAGGGTATACCGCTACTTTCCGTGCCAGTGGCAGTAACCGTGGTGCCGGTGCGGGCGGATATGCCACTATTAAGTCGGGTAAACTGACTCTGACCGGTAACTATAACTACAATTATAATACAACTCCGAAGAGCTACTCAAATAGTTTCCGTGAAAACTTCGACTCGGAAGATCAGAAATATCTGGAATCAAACAGTACTTCCGATTATGACGGTAGTTTCCAGTACGGTAATCTGGAAGCCAGTTACGAAATTGATACATTACGCCTGCTGACTGCTTCTTTCGGTATGTATGGAGGTAGTAATGATAATAACAGTGACGGACTGACTACGATGTGGAATGCAAACAGAGATGTGTTGGCTTATCAATATGGCTCTCCTAGTGATGGAAGCGGTTCGTGGTATTCGATGCGGGGTAATGTCGACTACCAGCGTACGTCTAAAAAGAATAAGGACCGTATGATTACTCTTTCCTACAAGATCAGCACTCAACCCCAGAATTCGGATTACTACACTAAGTATAGAGATATAAAGGATCCTTTTGAATTGGAAATTATTGAGAAGTTCCTATTAAACAACTCTCACTCGGATGGAAAAACGAATACTACTGAACATACCTTCCAGGTGGACTACACCACCCCTATCGGAAAGTTACATACGATAGAAGTAGGTGGCAAATATATTATCCGTAATAATTTAAGTGATAATAAGTTGTTCGAAGCTAAAGGGGCAACCGACGATTATGAATACAACAACGACCGTAGCAGTAAGTACAAGCATATGAACGACATTCTTGCTGCTTATTTAGGATACACTCTTCGTTATAAGGGCTTCTCTTTTAAACCGGGAGTACGTTATGAATATACCGCTCAGGATGTAAAATATTTGGCTGGAGCTATCGGTCCGGAAGCAGATTTCAGCACCAACTATAATGATTTTGTTCCATCTGTTACGATGGGTATTAAGATTGGTAAGACACAGAACTTGCGTGGTGGTTACAACATGCGTATCTGGCGTCCGGGTATCTGGAACTTGAATCCTTATTTTGACGACCGTAACCCGATGTTTATCAGCCAGGGTAATTCGAATCTGGAAAGTGAAAAGAGCCACTCGTTCAATCTGAGCTATAGTATGTTCAGTATGAAGTTCAATGTGAATGTTTCTTTGCGTCACTCATTTGGAAACAATGGTATTGAGCGGGTGAGCCGTCTGATCGGTAAAGGCGGTGAGGACTTCCCCGGAGGACATCATGCTCCCGAAGGTGCATTGTACAGCACGTACGAAAATATCGGTAAGAACCGTAATACAGGTCTGAGCCTTTATGCTAACTGGAATGCTTCTCCCAATACTCGTATCTATCTGAATGGTGATGGTAGCTACGCTGATATTAAGAGTCCGGCCCAAGGATTACATAATTATGGATGGAGCGCTTCTATGTATGGCGGCATTCAGCATACTTTCCCATTGAAAATACGCGCCAGTCTGAATGCCGGAGGAAGTACTCCTTACATTAGCTTGCAGGGTAAGGGATCGGGTTACTATTACTATAGCCTGAGTGTGAACCGTTCATTCATCAAAGATCGTTTTACGGTAAGTGCTTATGTTAGCAATATCTTCGAGAAATATCGTTCGTTTAACAACACTACTATCGGTGAAAACTTCTTGTCTAAGAGTAGCAGCCGCTATCCGAGCCGTAGCTTTGGTGTCAGCCTCAGCTATCGTATCGGTGAGTTGAAAGCCAGCGTGAAGAAAGCTGCCCGTAGTATCAATAATGATGATGTGAAAGGTGGCGGTGGCCAGGGTGGTCAAGGTGGTGCTAACTAAGAGTTAGGACTTCTGGTAAAGATAAAAACAGAAAGGTGTAGCTACCACTGCGGATAGCTACACCTTTCTGTTTTTGAATGGGGATGTGTCATTATTCACCACAGAGTAACACAGAGTCCCATAGAGCGAACTTGATCTATTGATAACTACTGAGTGTTTATCTGTGTAAATCAGTGTAATCTGTGGTGAATACGAGTTCCGGCACACCCCATTTCGTCCGGTTGCCGGTTTATAATGAATGATCTGCCGGCACCTCTTTCCCCGACCAGGCTTTCAAGTTGGTCCATTCGGCGGGAGGAGCTGACCAAAAGGCATCATCAGCAGGTAATCCCAGTGGTAAGAACCCGGTCAGACACAGATAAGTACTTCCCGTATTGATGTAGCTTTCCGACATTTTTATCTGATTACCGGAGAAACCTATCCTTAACCAACCGTTTGCATCAAAATTGTCGGCTGACCGGAACTGATTTTCAATGACCTTGGTCATTGCACAACGTACTTGGGCGGGAGTAATATGTTCGGGAAGCAGATGTAGTAGGGCAGCTTGCCCTAACGCATGAAATACTCCGGTACGATACACGATAGAACGTCCGATTACCGGATAAGTTCCTTCCGGTGAAATAAACCGTTCCAACTGTTCGGCATAGCGTCCCAAGCGTTTCTGCTGTACTTTCAGAAATTCAGCTCCCGGCATCCGGTGCTTTTGCATGACGATTAATATGTCAGTTAGCATGGGGTGAATCACAAAGCTGTTGTAATAATCGAGATGGAAGTCAGCCCCGTCACCGTATTGGGCATCTCCCTTATACCAAAGATCCCTGAACTTGCGTACTCCGTAGTTGAGGCGTACCGTGTCGCACTCACCGGTGAATTCTTGCAATGCAGCCTCTACGATAGAGGCAAACAGCAACCAGTTGCTTTCGTTGGGTTTAATGGCACGGCTTCGCTTCAACTCCGTCACTACCCGCTTGCGGGCAGATGCAGAGAGATTACCCCATAACTGTTTGGGGGCGCGCAGCAATCCTTCTGCCAGAAATGCGGCATCTACCAAGGGCTGCGAAGGTTCTCCGAAAATCAGGTAATCGGGTGAGGAGGGGTTAACGGCATTGCTGATTCCTTTTACAGTCAGCTCGATGTATTTCTTGCGTAACTGTCCTTCCGGCGTATCGTCCGCTCCCAATTCCAGCCATGGAGCCATGCCGCAAACTGTACGTCCTACTGCTTCCAGATAAGAGAAACGTTGCCGGTCGGGGGCAAGCGATTGGTATGGCATTCTTTTCTTCAGTGTTTCGTTAGCCAGATTACTGAGTACCGGATCGACCAGGCGGACAAGTGTCTTTACCCAGACATCCCGGTCGGCAGTTCCTGGCCGGCACTGTGCCCAAAGACAGGGGACTGCCGGCCATCCTCCGGCCAGCAATCCCCATACAATAATTAAGATGATCCGTTTCATTGAAGCGATCCGTCTTCTTTATATTCCACTACCACTACGTCCGTAAGTGGCTTTTTCCCCGGAGTAGTTACACGAATGGTATTTTCTCCTGCCTTCAGTTTGACACCTTTCCATACAACTGTTGAGTAAGTGTCTGCTTTTTGTTTGCCACAACTGACACCGTTTACAAACAGTTCGGCTTCCGGGGCAGTGGTGAATGCCATGAAAGTCTGCTCCGGTTGGTAGCGAAGCCTGCATCGCTTCTCTGCCAAGTAAATCATCGGCTCCTGTTTGTTCCAGTTTGCTTTATAGAAGTAGTAGGAGTCTTTCTTCACCTTTCGGTCGAAGGTGACGAGACCTTTGTCATTGATACCCGGGCGGTCACCTTCCGTACGATGGGCAGCGCCGAAGTCGAACATGTTCCAAACGAATGTACCCCATACGAACGGACGTTCGGCTATGATTTTCCAATTCTCCATATGATAGTAGGTCTGCCAGTTTTCAGGGTGCCACCATCCCGAAGCGGACGGTTGCCTGAGCGAGTCCTGCTGGTGGTAGATACTGGCTCCTGCCCCGTATTCACTGATGCCGATACGTATTTCGGGATATTTCTCGTGTGTACGGTCCAGAAAGGTTGCCAATGTTTTCGGAGTACTTCCATACCAACCGTCGTAACGGTTCCAGGCAATGTTATCGGTAATGAAGTTCAAATCACCGTTCTGGTTGCTGGCGGAAGTTGTCGGACGGGTAGGGTCTTCCTGTTTCGCCAGTACATTCAGTTCTTTGATATACTCTACAGGATTGTCCCCGACTTCCTTCAGTTCATTGAACAGGCCCCAGAAGCAGATAGAGGGATGATTGTAGTGCTGGCGAATCAGTTCGATGAGTTGCTGTTTGCCATTCTCACGGAAGGAAAGCTGGTTGACAAAACCTTTATCCGCATATCCTCCGGGACCGACAAACGGAATCTCAGCCCAAGTGACGATACCGTGCCGGTCCATCAAATCGTACATATAAGTTGCCTGCGGATAGTGTGCCAGGCGGATGGCGTTGACTCCCATCTCGCGCATCAGTGCCACATCTTCTTCATGATGCTGGGGACGGAGTGCGTTACCCACTTCGGCACGATCCTGATGGCGGCATACCCCATGAAGTGGTAAATGCTTGCCATTCAGGAAGAATCCTTGAGCCGGATCGGTATGATAATAGCGTAGACCTAATGGCTGTGTTACACTGTCGATCTGTTTACCGTTCTTGTGGAGGCTGACAGTGACCTGATACATAAACGGGTCTTCACAACCATTCCAAAGACGCGGTTTTTGAATCAGTAAAGGAAGCTGTTCCTGAATATCGGTCTCCTGTTTCAGCGATATGTTTCGGTTTTCTTTGCAAATCACTTTAGAGCCGTCCGTCACTTGGATCCGAAGTTCGGCCGCTCCATCGGTTGCCCGGTTGGACAGGTTCACTTTGGCACATACTTTTGCTTCTTGGGCGCTGACGGCTTCCTGCACCAGATAAACTCCCGGTGAAGCATAATCCAAAGGCGAGATGCAAGTCTCGTCCGTAATCAGCAGGTGTACATCCCTGTAGATTCCCCCGTAAAAATTGAAGTCGCCTACGAGTGGCATTATGTCCAGTTGCTCACCGTTATTGGCACGTACCAGAATGGAGTTCTTTTCTCCGTATTTCACTAAGTCTGTGATTTCGAATATAAAGGCCCCGTATCCGCCCCGGTGTTCGCCAATGTGTTTGCGGTTGATGAACACGTTGGCTACACTGTTCACACCTTCAAAGCGAAGAAACAGGCGCTTGCCTTTCCATTCGGGACGAACATATAGGGCTTTTTCATAGTTCCCGATACCCCGTTTGTAGTCTGTTTTGCCCGCAAGCGCATCTTGTGCATTCCAGGTGTGCGGCAGGTCTACCCTGCGGGTGTCTCCCTGTACCTGATGCGAGAAACGGAAATTCCAGTTATTGTTGAGTAGAATATCCTGACGCTGGGCATGAAGGGAGAGAGAGAAGACAAGTAGGAGAAGAAAGGGGCTTAAACCTTTTCCTCGACCCCTCCACCATAAGGAGGGAAAATAGTTACATTTCTGCTGTTTCATATGTTCTTGATTATGTATTGATTACTGATGTTATTATTGAGATCATCGGTATTTTTCTATCCGTTTTGTAATACGTCCGCTTTCTCCGGTCCGCCCGGTTCGGGAGTTTCTTGTGGGTGAATCACATCGAAATAATAGATGCCTTGTTCCTTCAGATAGTCCAGGAAGGACGGCAACCGCATGCAGAAACGGCTCCAGTCTTTTGCGCCGGGTGAAGTCCATGCCGATTCTGCCAAGGCTATCAAACGCGGGAAGGTCATGAAATCCAGTCGTTTGGCATCCGCGATCCGTTCGGTCCAGAGTGTGAACTGCATACCCAGTATCTGATCTTCGTATCCTTTAAAGAGATGGCTGATCGGTTCGGGAAAAGCGTAGACATCTTGCAACGGATTGAACCCATCCCAATAGCGTCCCACTTTATGTGAGGCATCCTGTACGAAATCGCCATACAGCGGACGGCGCGGAGTCAGCACTACCTGATAGCCCTGTTCAAGCGCTTTCAGCAACTGGTACTTGCGGTCGTGACGCCACCACATTACCAGTGCTTTCGAGGGGGAGATACCGGCATCTACTATTAGGTCCCAACCGATCATCTTCTTGCCTTTGGCTGCTACCAGATCGGCGGCACGGCGGATGAAGTAATGCTCCAGTCCGGTTTCATTGACCAGCCCTTTTTCCTTTATGAAGTTCTGGATATCCGGATCTGTGAACCAGTTCTGGTTACCATAGTGCACTTCGTCACCTCCGATATGGATATAGGGAGCCGGAAAGAGGGCGGTTATTTCATCGAGCACATCGCTGATAAAACGATAAGTTTCTTCTTTGCAAGGATGGAATGTGAAATGCTTCCAGCGTCCTTCACCTCCCCCCGATACCTCCGGATAGGCACGGCAGACTGCCGTGGCATGTCCCGGCATATCGAACTCCGGAATCACCATAATCTGGCGTTCGGCTGCATAGGCCACGATCTCCCGGATGTCGTCCTGTGTATAGAACTGCGGAGCTGCTTTGGCATCATGCCAATTACCGACGGCTCCTATCTCCGTCAGCTTAGGATATTTTTTGATTTCAATGCGCCATCCCGGTTCGTCTGTCAGATGCCAGTGGAATACATTGAGATGAAGCCTCGCCATCAGGTCGAGGTATTGTTTTACTTTCTCTTTGCCGAAGAAGTGGCGGCTTTCATCGAGCATAAATCCGCGCCATGCGTAGCGTGGCGAACTGTAAATCCGGCAACAGCGGATTTTGCCCCGTCCGTGCTGTGCCAGTTGTCTGATGGCCTGGCCGGCATAAAATGCGCCTTTCTCAGAAGTGGCATCAATGAAGATAGAATCCGGCGTAATTTCCAGTTGATATGCTTCATCCGAATATGCTGTACCGATGGCAGGCAGAGACTTAGAGATAGTAGTTCGTACACACTCAGCCGAAACTTCGTCATAAGAGAATGTACCCTTATGTGTCTCTATCGCAGAAGGAGCGGGGAATAGCTTTTGTGCTTGTAAGCCTTGAAAAGCAAATAGAGCAAGAAGAAGAAACTTTATTCTCCCTCTTGCTGTATTATGAATGAATAATGGTCTGTTGGTTCGTTTCATCCTATGTCTTTAACTTGTTAGCATTCTTTTTTACTTAAATACTTCCATTATAGGCCTTCCGATCCATACTTGTGGCTGTTTCAGTTTGAAAATGGCAGCCACGGTAGCGGCTACGTCAAACTGCATCATGCTGGCCTGAATCTCATGCCCTTTCCTGATATTTTTCCCCGAGATGATGAACGGAGTCTCCATCTCCAGCATTGTCTTTCCTCCGTGCCCTTTATTGATTCCGCCATGGTCGGATGTTACTATAAAAATCGTTTCATCCAGCATTCCGGCTTCTTTCACCGCGTTAATCACTTTGCCGATGTATCCGTCTATTTCTTCAAGCTTCTGGTAATAAGCCGGTGTGTCATGTCCTTCCTTATGTCCTACATGATCCGGATTATCCCAAGCGATAAGTGTCAAAGCCGGCTTTTTCTCTTTAATATACTTCACGGCTGTTTCGCATAGTTCCGTAGGATGTTTTTCGTAGTTAATCCCTTGGTTGTATTTGTTTACTGCCAGCGTATCTACCAGGTATTTGATGCCGATCCATTCGTAGAGAGTGCCAATTTCAGCTTTCGGGTCAGCTTCGCGGAGCAATTGGAATACAGTTGGAAAAATGCCATCTTTACTTAATTCTTTCGAAGGAAGATCCGGAGTGCTTGAATTCCAAGTCGTGTATCCGTGTAGCTCCGGGCCTGCTCCCATGAACATAGATGCCCAGTTCACTGCACTGGACGAAGGGAGTACAGAGCGTTTGGTCAGTGTATAAGAACCATCATTCATTAATTGTTTGATATGGGGAATATTAGCTTTCTCTACACTGTAGGAACCCCAGCCGTCCAACCCAATCAAAACTACATGTTTGGCTTTCCACTTGCTGCCGGCATGGCAATTGGGAACTATCGTTAATAAACAGATAATTAAACAGGCTAATTTAAACACTTGTGTTTTCATGATACTTTTTTATAATAAAATTATTTATCTAAATCTTTTCTACGCTTCAAGGCTTCCAGAAAGTAGTAGTCTGCATAGTTCAGAGGTACGTCGATTTCACTATTGTGCGGAATACTGCCTACGCTATGCATCAGGATAAAATTGCCGTTAGTGCCCAATGTGGCCCGATAGTCAGGTGAGGCGAGACTATGCATGATGCGGTCTGCATATTCCCTGTAGGAAGCGGCATCGGGGACGTCATATGTGCTGATCTCGTACAGGGCAGAAGCGATGCAGGATGCGGAAGAGACGTCCCGGGGTTCATCGGGTATATTGGGTGCGTCCATGTCCCAATAAGGTATCAGGTCTTCGGGCATGTGCGGATCATTTTTCATCCTATTGAATGTTTTCAGTGCCTGATCCAGATATTTGCGGTCTTTCGTTTCACGATAGCAAATAGTGAAGCCGTAGATGGCCCATGCCTGTCCGCGTGACCAAACCGATTCATCAGCATATCCTTGTGCTGTTTGTTTATGGCGTACGGAGCCGTCCGAAATATTGTAGTCCACTACGTGATAGCAACTTCCATCAGGACGGAAATGCTCGGAAAGAGTACGGTCGGCATGTGCTACGGCTACTTTATGGAAAGTGGAATCACCGGATAGTTTGGTTGCTTCGAACAGAAGTTCCAGGTTCATCATGTTGTCAATGATAACCGGACATTCCCAGCCTCTTTCACTTTGCCAGCTATTACCCTTTACATCCCAGCTTTGAATGACTCCGGCATTGGGGCGGAAACGCGTACAAAGTGATTTGGCTGCCTGTACCATTACGTCTTTATATGCAGCTGTATCGGGAGCGAGCCTCAGGCCGTTACCAAAACTGCAAT
>ERZ791659.1534-NODE-1534-length-11864-cov-3.56017_pt1 | contig 11864 bp, 8 predicted proteins | sample MGYA00510053_ERZ791659 | MGnify/ENA primary metagenome ERZ791659 (study PRJEB30046, sample SAMN00715192) | human gut metagenome | study: EMG produced TPA metagenomics assembly of the A metagenome-wide association study of gut microbiota in type 2... | reverse complement strand
AAAGGGAGGGGGGAACTAACTACAAACTAACCTCTACTTAAACCTAATGGGTGATTATTCTTAGCCTTATTGAAAACTATCTTTATTTTAATTTGTAAATCTCCGTTCCGGCAAGCAGGAAACAACCTACACCGTAATCCTCAAAGTCGGGCACACTCTTGTAAGTAACAGGCTGACTGTCTTTGGGTTCTTTGCCTGTCCCCTGCACATATCCCAGGAATCCGTTCGGATGAACAGCCTCTTTCACCATTGCATTCCATGCCTTTAAAGCAACCGGGAGATACTCCTTGCGGTCGAGCAGTCCGTTGCGGACTCCCCAAACCATTCCGTAGGCAAACAGTGCCGTGCCGGAAGTCTCTTTCCCGCCGAAGTTCGTAGGGTCATGAAGGCTGACATTCCAGAAACCGTCTTCGCGCTGGCACTTCTTCAATGCTTTGCTCATGGTCAGGAAGTCGTTGATATAATCTTGACGGTGTTTCTCGTCAGCAGGGATTTCATCCAGTACCCGTACCAAAGCGGCATATACCCAACCGTTTCCACGGCTCCAGTAGCAATCCTCACCATTCGGCTCCTTATACGGCGGATTAAAATCCTGGTCGCGCCACCACAGACCGTCTTTCTGGTTGAACATACCCGTCTTGTCGTGCTGGCTGCGTGTATAATAATACATATCCCACATCTTGTCGTAATACTTCTGCTCTCTGGTCATTTTGCCGAATTTGGCGAAGATAGGCATTGCCATTTGTACGGCGTCAATCCACCACCAGTCGTTTACTTGCGGAGTATTCACCACCATGTCGATGCTCGCCTTGATATTCCGAATCATGTTCGGGTCGGACGGACATATATTATATAGGTCGATATAAGTTTGTCCGCAACAGTGGTCGTCCGCGTTGCGGGTGGTGTTGCCGTTGCGCATTCCCCATTTGTGGAAGTCCGCCCAGTCATAGGCATAGCGGTAATAATCTTCGCGCGGGTAAATGCCGTATAAGGACATCAGTCCTTCGTAATAGACGCCCCGTGTCCAGATATTGCTGGGACGTACACGACCGTAGAAACTGGGAATGGTATAATCGGCATACTTTTTCATAAAGTAGTCGTTTACCTTTATAATAGTCTTTAACGTTTCCTCTTGTGCAGGCAACTCTTGTGCTGCGACCGGATGTACAGGCATCAGACAGAAAAGAAGTGTTACTGTAAAAAATGAGAGTAGTGATTTCTTCATGGTGCAATAGTTCTGTTTTATTAGTTCACTGTTTATAATAAATTCTAATCGCAAAGGTAAGGGGCGTTCTTTTCTTTATCAATGGATTTTTGTGCATATAACTTTAAATTTGTTCACAAAGTGCCTGAAATCTGCTTTAAAAGTATATTTCTACATATATCTGTACGATATTCTATTTTATCAATCCCCTGCGTTCCTTACTTTTGTGATGTAATTTGAAAATCGATAAAACTATGAAGTACATTATTGTCTTTTTTAGTCTGTTCCTGATGACTGCTTCTTTAGTAGCCCAGCCGAACTACGACTTTACGAAGTTGAAACGTGAACATTTGGGACGTGGCGTGATTGCCGTTCGTGAGAACCCGTCTACGGTAGCCGTTTCCTGGCGCTATCTCTCTTCCGACCCGATGAATGAATCATTTGATATATATAGGAATGGCGAAAAGATAAACAAGCATCCGGTGAAAGACGCCACTTTCTTTCAGGACACGTATGCAGCGACAGAGCCTGCCCTTTATACCGTCAAAGCCATCAAAGGAAAGACCGAAAGCAGTTACCAACTGCCGGCAAATGCTCCGGCGGGTTATCTGAATATCCCGTTGAATCGTCCGGAAGATGGAACAACCCCGTCGGGACAAAGCTATTTTTATGCCCCGAATGACGCAAGTATCGGTGATGTGGACGGTGACGGCGAATATGAGATTATTCTGAAATGGGATCCGAGCAATGCGCACGATAATTCGCATGACGGCTATACGGGGCCTGTAATCTTTGATTGCTATAAACTGGACGGAAAGCATCTGTGGCGTATCGACTTGGGAAAGAATGTACGTGCCGGAGCGCATTATACTCAATTTATGGTCTATGACCTGGATGGCGACGGTCGTGCGGAAGTGGTGATGAAAACCGGAGACGGAACAATGGACGGAAAAGGGAAAATGATAGGGAATCCCGACGCGGATTATCGCGAAGCGGGCACTTTTGATAAGAAAAGAAACAGGCTTGTCAATCAGGGACGTATTTTGAAGGGGAAAGAATATTTAACCGTATTCTCCGGTCTTACAGGAGAAGCACTACACACCATTGATTATATCCCCGAACGTGGTAACCTGATGGACTGGGGAGATGACCGTGCAAACCGAAGTGACCGTTTCCTTGCCTGTGTGGCCTATCTGGACGGAATTCATCCAAGCGTCGTGATGTGTCGCGGCTATTATACCCGTACGGTATTGGCTGCTTTTGACTGGGACGGGAAAGACCTGAAACAACGTTGGGTATTCGACAGCAATAATCCAGGATGCGAAGACTATGCCGGACAGGGGAATCATAACTTGCGGGTAGGTGATGTGGACGGTGACGGATGCGATGAAATCATCTATGGTTCATGTGCCATTGACCATGACGGCAAAGGATTGTATTCTACCAAAATGGGACATGGAGACGCTCTTCACCTGACTCATTTCGACCCTTCCCACAAAGGTCTGCAAGTATGGGACTGCCATGAGAACAAGCGCGACGGCTCTACTTACAGGGATGCGGCAACCGGTGAAGTATTGTTTCAAATCAAGAGCAATACCGATGTCGGACGTTGTATGGCGGCTGATATTGACCCGACTTGCCCGGGCGTTGAAATGTGGTCTTTAGCTTCCGGCGGAATCAGAAGCGTAAAAGGCGAAGTTGTAAAGGAACGGGTGAGAGGATTGTCTTGCAATATGGCTGTCTGGTGGGACGGTGATTTATTGCGTGAATTGCTGGACAAGAACATCGTGAGCAAATACAACTGGGAAAAAGGTATCTGCGAACGCATCGCCGTTTTCGAGGGAGCTCTCTCCAATAACGGAACGAAAGCGACTCCTTGCCTGCAAGGGGATATCATCGGTGACTGGCGTGAAGAAGTGCTGCTGCGTACAGCCGATAACACAGCTTTGAGGCTTTACGTTTCTACCATTCCCACTGACTACCGCTTCCATACTTTCCTGGAAGACCCCGTGTACCGTATCAGTATTGCAACACAGAATGTCGCTTATAACCAACCTACGCAACCGGGATTTTATTTCGGCCCCGAATTGAAGGGTACCGTGTTCAGAGGATGTAAAATACCTAAAAAATAAAATATGAATATCCGTATCATAGCCGTTGCTTCGTTACTGATAGCCTTGCCTGTCAGTGCACAGAAAAAGAAACCTGTAGTGAATGACTCAAATACACCTTTGCATTTGCTGCAACCTGCCTATCAGGGTACGTATGGTGACCTGACTCCTGAACAGGTGAAGAAAGACGTAGACCGTGTGTTTACCTATATAGATAAGGAGACTCCCGCCCGTGTAGTAGACAAAAATACAGGCAAACAGATTACCGACTACACCATCATGGGAGAAGAAGCCCAACTGGAACGCGGCGCTTTCCGTCTGGCAAGCTACGAATGGGGAGTAACTTATTCCGCCTTGATAGCGGCAACCGAAGCCACAGGTGACCAACGTTATACGGATTATGTACAAAGCCGTTTCCGTTTTCTGGCGGAAGTAGCCCCTCATTTCAAACGAGTGTACGAGGAGAAAGGTACAACAGACCCTCAACTGCTGCAAATCCTCACCCCTCATGCACTGGACGATGCCGGAGCCGTATGTGCGGCAATGGTGAAGCTACGCCTGAAAGACTCGTCCCTTCCTGTGGACGAACTGATACGGAACTATTTTGACTTTATCATAAACAAAGAATACCGCTTGGCGGACGGAACTTTCGCCCGTAACCGTCCGCAGCACAATACGCTTTGGCTGGATGATATGTTTATGGGAATCCCCGCAGTAGCACAGATGAGTTGCTATGATAAGGCAAAGAAGGAGAAATACCTTGCAGAAGCTGTGAGACAATTCCTGCAATTTGCCGACCGTATGTTTATTCCTGAAAAAGGACTGTATCGCCACGGTTGGGTGGAAAGCAGTACCGACCACCCTGCCTTCTGTTGGGCACGTGCTAACGGTTGGGCTATGCTGACGGCTTGCGAACTGCTTGACGTATTGCCGGAAAATTATCCCCAACGCTCCAAAGTGATGGACTATTTCCGTGCCCATGTACGTGGTGTGACAGCCTTACAGAGTGGCGAGGGGCTTTGGCACCAACTGCTCGACCGCAACGATTCTTATCTCGAAACTTCCGCTAGCGCAATTTATGTCTACTGTCTGGCACACGCCATTAATAAAGGCTGGATTGACGCTATCGCTTACGGCCCTGTCGCCCATTTGGGATGGCACGCCGTGGCCGGGAAAATCAATGCGGAAGGTCAGGTGGAAGGCACTTGCGTAGGTACGGGTATGGCTTTCGATCCTGCTTTTTACTATTACCGTCCGGTCAATGTATATGCGGCACATGGATACGGCCCGGTACTTTGGGCGGGGGCGGAGATGATTCGCCTGTTGAAAAATCAGTATCCGCAGATGAATGACAGTGCCGTTCAGTACTATCAAAAGAAACAAAAGACAACGGCTCCTATCTTCGCTGTCGAAACAGAAGAGCGGAACGATTAACTTTTAAACGAACGATTAACTTTAAAATAAATAAGACCATGAAACGAGAAGCATTTAAGATGTATTTGAAGCCCGGCTGTGAAGCCGAATATGAAAAAAGGCATGCTGCCATCTGGCCCGAACTGAAAGCATTGCTTTCCAAGAACGGCGTGTCGGACTACTCCATCTACTGGGACAAGGAGACGAATATCCTTTTTGCTTTCCAGAAAACGGAAGGGGACGCAGGTTCGCAAGACTTGGGTAATACGGAGATTGTACAGAAATGGTGGGATTATATGGCGGACATCATGGAAGTGAATCCGGATAATTCGCCGGTATCCATTCCTTTACCGGAAGTGTTCCACATGGATTGATTTTTATAATTAGGTTGAATTGATAGTGTAGGGGAATGTTTGGTAGGAAATACAAGCATTCTCCTCATACTATTTAAATGAAGTGTTTCTTTCTTATTCCAACTATCTTGACTATTTTTGTCCAACATTAATTCTTAATCTTGGAATCTATTATGACTCAAAGACACCTTTCACTCTTCCTTTTTCTCGTTTGCTTTGTGCTGAATGCTTATAGCGCAATAGAACTCCGTTCCACGCAAATGAGAACCAGTGACGGTCTTCCCAATAACTCTGTCCGTTATATCTATCAGGATAGCAAAGGCTTCCTGTGGCTGGCTACCTTGAACGGATTAAGCCGTTATGACGGCAACTCTTTCCTGACTTTCCGTCCGGAAGCCGGAGACAAAGTCTCTTTGGCGGACAACCGGATTTATGACCTGACAGAAGATAAGGACGGTTTCCTGTGGATTTCCACTACACCGGAATTATATAGCTGTTACGATTTGCAACGTGCCCGTTTTATTGATTATACCGGATGTGGCGAGTCGAGACAGAACTATTCGAAGGTATTCGTAGCCGCCAACGGAGATGTGTGGCTGCATCATTCGGGCAATGGCTGTCGCCGAATGAACCATCAACCGGACGGCGGAATGACCTCTACTGTATTCAGAACTGAATGCGGAAACCTGCCGGACAACAGAGTGAAATTTGTTAATGAGGATGCCAGTGGTCGTATTTGGATTGGAACTCAATGCGGCCTAATCTCTGTCACCAACGGACAATACCAAATAGAAGACCGTCTGATCCATTTCACGTCTTCACTGGCTTACAAGGATGATATGTACTTCCTGACTGCCGACGGGGACATCTACCTTTATCAGTCTGCCACACAAAAGATGCAGAAACTGGCTTCCCTTACCATTGTAGCAGGAAAGACTTCGCCGACCGGCAATTTCCTGTTAAAGGATAAATGGGTGATTCTGACAACTACCGGAGTATATACGTACGATTTTAACACCGGTGACATTCAGGCGGATTCCCGCATGGATATCAAGAAAGGCGAACTGATACGTGACAATCACGGCGACTATTGGATATATAACCATACGGGACATCTTACTTATGTGCTTGCCGAAACGGGAGAAATCAAAGACTTCCAGTTGATTCCGCAGGACAAGATAAGCTACATCGACTTCGAACGTTATCACATCGTCCATGATTCCCGCGGAATTATCTGGATTTCGACCTATGGTAACGGTCTTTTCGCCTATAATACCGCCGAAGACAAACTGGAACACTTCATGGCAAATATAAATGACCAGAGCCATATCAGTTCGGACTTCCTGCTCTATGTCATGGAAGACCGTGCCGGCGGTATCTGGGTGGCTTCCGAGTATTCAGGCTTATCCCGCATCTCCGTCTTGAATGAAGGAACTTCCCGTATCTATCCCGAATCCCGTGATTTGTTCGACCGTTCGAATACCATCCGTATGCTCACTAAGATGTCGAATGGTGATATATGTGTCGGTACACGTAAAGGGGGACTTTACACCTTTGATTCCAATCTCCGCTCGAAGATGAACAATCAGTATTTCCATTCCAATATTTATGCCATTGCCGAAGATGGACAGGGACGAATGTGGACAGGAACCCGTGGAAACGGGCTGAAAGTGGGAGATACCTGGTATTATAATAATCCTTCCGACCTCACGGCTTTGTCCGACAATAATGTCTTTTCCATTTATCGCGACCGCAAAGACCGTATGTGGATAGGGACATTCGGTGGCGGACTTGAACTGGCGGAACCTGCGCCCGACGGCAAATATAAATTCCGCCATTTCTTCCAGCAGAGATTCGGAACGCGGATGGTGCGTGTGATAGAGGAAGACGCGAACGGAATGGTTTGGGTAGGAACCAGCGAGGGTATCTGCATCTTTCATCCCGATTCATTGATAGCCGATTCGGATAGTTATCACCTGTTCAGCTACACGAACGGCAAGTTTTGCAGTAACGAAATCAAGTGCATCTACCGGGATATGGAAGGGCGGATGTGGATTGGCACATCCGGTTCGGGGCTGAATCTTTGTGAGCCGCAGGATAATTACAATTCTTTGAAGTACGAGCATTACGGCACTTCCGAAGGGCTGGTCAATGATGTGATTCAATCTATCCTGGGAGACAAGAAAGGAAATATCTGGGTGGCTACCGAATATGGCATCTCCAAGTTTAATCCGGCCAACCATTCTTTCGAGAACTATTTCTTTTCTTCTTATACCTTGGGAAATGTGTATAGCGAGAATAGCGCCTGCATGCGTGAAGACGGAAAGTTGTTGTTCGGAACAAACTACGGTCTGATTGTCATCGATCCTGAAAAGATACAGGATAGCGAAACTTTCTCTCCGGTGGTCTTCACCGACTTGTATGTCAACGGGACTCAGATGAATCCGCAAATGGAAGACTCCCCGTTGAAGCAGTCTCTTGCCTACTCGGATGAAATTACTCTGAAATACTTCCAGAATTCGTTTCTGATAGACTTTTCTACCTTTGATTATTCTGATAGCGGGCATACGAAGTATATGTACTGGCTGGAGAACTACGATAAAGGTTGGAGCGCGCCTTCTCCCCTGAATTTCGCTTCTTTCAAGTATCTGAATCCGGGGACGTATGTGCTTCATGTCAAGTCGAGCAACGGTTCGGGCATTTGGAACGACAGCGAGACTACCTTGAAGATTGTGGTTGTCCCGCCATTTTGGAAGACGAGTTGGGCAATGCTGTGCTATGTGTTGTTGTTGATTGTAGCTTTATACTTTACCTTCCGCATTGTCCGCAACTTTAACGGGCTGCGCAACCGTATCAATGTAGAAAAGCAGTTGACCGAATATAAACTGGTATTCTTCACCAATATCTCCCACGAATTCCGTACCCCGCTTACATTGATTCAGGGAGCACTGGAGAAAATACAGCGCGTCACGGATATTCCCCGTGAACTGATATACCCGTTGAAGACCATGGATAAGAGCACGCAACGTATGTTGAGGCTTATCAACCAGTTACTCGAATTCCGTAAGATGCAGAACAATAAACTGGCACTTTCTTTGGAAGAAACCGATGTCATCTCTTTCCTTTATGAAATATTCCTGAGCTTCGGGGACGTGGCGGAACAGAAGAACATGAATTTCCGTTTCCTGCCTTCCGTGCCTTCCTATAAGATGTTCATCGACAAGGGAAATCTGGATAAGGTGACTTACAACCTGCTTTCCAATGCATTCAAATATACGCCTTCCAACGGCACTATTATCCTTTCGGTGAACGTGGACGAAGCCCGGAAAACATTGCAGATTCAAGTTTCGGATACCGGGGTCGGTATCCCCAAAGAGAAACAGAATGAATTGTTCAAGCGCTTTATGCAGAGCAACTTCTCCGGTGACAGTATTGGTGTAGGCCTGCATTTGAGCCACGAATTGGTGTCGGTGCATAAGGGTACGATTGAATATAAGGACAACGAAGGTGGTGGTTCTGTATTTACCGTATGTATCCCGACGGACAAGACGGTCTATTCGGAGAAAGACTTTCTGATTCCCGGTAACGTATTACTGAAAGAAGCGGACGGACAGGCGCATCATCTGCTGCAACTCTCGGAAGAACTGCCCGATCCGGAAAAGTTGCCTGCTCCTTTAAACAAACGGAAAGTCCTGATTATTGAGGACGACAACGATATTCGTGAATTCCTGAAAGAAGAAATCGGAGCCTATTTTGAAGTGGAAGTGGCTGCTGACGGAACATCCGGCTTTGAGAAGGCGCGCACGTCCGAAGCGGACTTGATAATCTGCGATGTGCTTATGCCGGGAATGACAGGATTTGAAGTAACCCGGAAACTGAAATCGGATTTCGATACAAGCCATATCCCTATCATCCTGCTGACTGCATTAAGCTCACCGGAAAAGCATTTGGAAGGTATCGAAGCGGGGGCGGACGCCTATATTGCAAAGCCGTTCAGCGTGAAACTACTGTTGGCACGTGTATTCAGGTTGATAGAGCAACGTGACAAACTGCGTGAGAAGTTCTCCAGTGAACCGGGTATCGTGCGTCCTGCTATGTGCACCACCGACCGGGATAAGGAATTTGCCGACCGTCTGGCTACTATCCTTGAACAGAACCTCGCCCGTCCTGAATTCTCTATAGACGAGTTTGCGCAGTTGATGAAGTTGGGACGGACGGTCTTCTATCGGAAGCTGCGCGGTGTGACCGGATATTCACCTAATGAATACCTGCGGGTAGTCCGGATGAAGAAAGCGGCGGAACTGCTGCTCTCGGAAGACAACCTGACTGTTGCGGAAGTATCCTATAAAGTTGGTATCAGCGACCCGTTCTATTTCAGCAAATGTTTTAAGGCGCAGTTCGGCGTGGCACCGTCTGTTTATCAGCGTGGGGTGAATACGGATACTGCTTCTTTGGAGTCACAAGAATCGGATTCATAGCGATAATATAACATATTGAATAATTTTCCTTGTATTTGTGTACAATAGTCTATTGTACAAGAGGGGAAGTACGCCTACTTTTGCAAAGTAAATAGTGCGTAACTGGATTTTTGTATCCATATATCCAATATATTTAATCATTTGTTAGAACCATGAAAATACTTTCTTTCTTTATTCTTGCTTCTTTTTTTAGCGCTTTCTGTACCGGTAGTATCCTGTCGGCGGCAGACTGGAAAGTCCATGTCGCCAAATACAGGCAGGACAAAGCTTGTGCCATCTCCTATACTTTTGACGACGGTCTGGCGGAACATTTCATGGTAGCTGCACCGGAATTGGAAAAGCGTGGCTTCAGAGGTACATTCTGGGTATGCGGTTATTATACGGAACAGGGGGCATCGTCCAAATTACCCCGTATGACTTGGGACGAACTAAGGAAAATGGCAAAAAACGGGCATGAGATTTCCAATCATAGCTGGACGCATAAGAATGCGAAACGTCTGACACTGGAACAAGTGAGGATGGAAATAGAAAAGAATGACAGTGCAATTTTTGCCAATATAGGCGTGATGCCCGTCACTTATTGCTATCCCTATAATTATAAAACCGATGAAATCGTAGAACTGGCTTCCAAAAACAGGGTAGGAACACGTACCAGGCAGATTTCAATCGGTAGCAAATCGACTCCCCAACGATTTGCCAAATGGCTGGATGATTTGTTGAAAAAAGGGGAATGGGGAGTAGGCATGACGCATGGAATCAATTACGGATATGACGCTTTCAAGGAACCGTCCTTGTTTTGGGAACATTTGGACAAGGTGAAAAGCTTGGAAGATAAGATTTGGGTAGGTACATTCCGTGAAGTAGCCGCTTATATAAGGGAGAGGGACGATATTCAGTTGAAAGTTTTGGAAACAAAGAAAGGCTTGACGATTACTCCTGAAATGACATTAAACAGGAAACTGTTTACAGAACCGTTGACAATGGTGGTTGAAGGCAGGGAAGTGAAAAGGGAACTGAAAGGGGTGTCCGTGAAACAAGGAAAAAAAAGGCTGCCGATACGTATTGCCGGAGACAAACTCCTTTTTGATTTCAATCCGTATGCAGGGAAAATCAAAGTAAGCTTTAGATAGAATAATATACACTTTTCCATAGATAATTATACTCCGATGACCTTACTTCCCTTGAATGGATAATTGCCAAGGTATTTGCGTACAATCGTCCATTGTGTACTCCAATAAGTACGTCTACATTTGCGGAAGTAAAAAATCAAAGAACAATAACTTAAAATGAAGACATCAATGAAAAACATGTATTTAGCAGCCGTTATGCTAGTGTCATTAGCTTTCTCTGCTTGTAGTGACGAAGAATCGGGAAAAGCAGACCGCGCCTATAAGCCCATCGAAATTTTTGGAAATATCGACGAAGTGTTGGACAATGTTCAGAAATCCCGTGCTGTCGGCGCGGCATGGACAACGGACGACCGTATCGGAGTGACTGTTGAAGCGGACGAGAATAATGCGACGCCTAATGCAGTGGACACCTATATTAATATCCAGTACCGCAATGAAAACGGAAATGCGTTTCGTGTTGTGAACGAAGGTTCGACAGACAATAATATCCGTCTGAAAGGAGAAGGTGAGTTTACGTTGAATGCTTATTATCCTTATCAGGGTGAGAATGGAACTTTACCGGGTACGGAAGGTGTGATAGCAAAAACGATAAGCGGCTCAGACCAGGCAGCGGACAAACAGCCTCAAATAGACTTCTTATTCGCGAAGGCTACCGGGATTCGTGCCGAGGCTCCCGTTACATTTGACTTCTCACACAAAATGACCAAGATAATACTGAAGTTCAAGGCGACCAACGGTGCTACACTGAACAATATGAAAGTTTATCTGAAAAGCCTGCAACTCGAAGGAACTTTCAACGTAACTACCGGTGAGGCTGTTGCTAAGGGCGTCGCTACCCCTAACTCGGAATTAAGCATGGATATTGCCAAACCGGTGGAAGGTGAAATGACTGCGTCCATTATTCTCTTCCCGCAAGATATGCCGGAGAAAGTATTGCTGGAAGTAAGGATGAATGATGAAACATACACTCAATATATGCCTGTTCAGAATTTGGAGAGCGGACATGCCTATCCTTATAATGTGACATTCGAAAATCCGGCAATGACAATCACCAAAGCGGAGATTGAAGATTGGATAGTTGAAGATGATAAAGATGTGACAGCTTCGGTTACTGAATAAACGAGTGGTAAGGATTCAAAAAGGAACGATATGAAAAGGAAAGACTTATGGCTCCT
>ERZ791659.1533-NODE-1533-length-11870-cov-2.29716_pt1 | contig 11870 bp, 9 predicted proteins | sample MGYA00510053_ERZ791659 | MGnify/ENA primary metagenome ERZ791659 (study PRJEB30046, sample SAMN00715192) | human gut metagenome | study: EMG produced TPA metagenomics assembly of the A metagenome-wide association study of gut microbiota in type 2... | reverse complement strand
ACACCGGATGAACAGAACTTTGCAACCCGATTTGCCCCGTTTGTCAATGAACGAAATGTAATGGGAATCATGGATGAACTAAGTGAAGCGCAACAGCACATCGAACAAAACGTAAATGCGAAAATGGTATTTTTCGATTTCTCATTGAAAATGATAGTGCTGCTGAAAAGCTAAAAGAAAAGGAAGAATGGAGATGGGAGAAAGAAAAAAAAAGAGAAATAAAGACGAGGGAAAGGAAATTTCAATCGTTAAATTGTAAATCGTTAAATCGTAAATATATAGATGGACTTTAAATTACATAATGGGAGCGGCGGCCTTTGCTGCAAAAGTTGTTCCCGACAAGATAACAAATTAAATACTTACGATTGGCTGGCAGATATACCAGGCAATGCGGAAGAGAGTGATATGGTGGAGGTTCAATTCAAGAACACCCGCAAAGGATACTATCGTAACAGTAACAAAATAAAATTGGAAAAAGGAGATGTTGTGGCAGTTGAAGCGACACCGGGACACGATATCGGTGTGGTAACACTGACCGGACGCCTTGTTCCGCTGCAAATGCGGAAAGCGAACATCAAACCGGATGTGGAAATAAAACGTATCTACCGTAAAGCCAAACCCGTAGATATGGAGAAGTTCGACGAGGCGAAGGCCAAAGAACACGCCACAATGATACGTTCACGCCAGATTGCCGCCAATCTAAACTTGAACATGAAAATCGGAGATGTGGAATATCAGGGAGACGGTAACAAAGCTATTTTCTATTATATCGCAGACGAACGGGTGGATTTTCGCCAATTAATCAAAGTTCTGGCGGAGGCATTTCGGGTACGTATCGAGATGAAACAGATCGGTGCACGTCAGGAAGCCGGACGCATTGGTGGTATAGGCCCTTGTGGGCGGGAACTTTGTTGTGCCACTTGGATGACAAGCTTCGTATCTGTATCTACAAGTGCCGCCCGCTATCAGGATATATCGTTAAATCCTCAAAAGCTCGCCGGACAATGTGCAAAACTGAAATGTTGCTTAAACTACGAAGTAGACTGCTATGTAGAAGCACAGAAACGTCTGCCATCAAAAGAAATCGAACTGGAGACGAAAGACGGAACATTCTACTTCTTTAAAGCAGACATCCTAAGTAATCAAGTTTCCTACTCTACAGATAAAACATTTGCAGCCAATCTGGTTACCATCAGTGGTAAAAGGGCCTTTGAAGTAATCGGCTTAAACAAAAGAGGAATCAAACCGGATAGTTTATTGGAAGAAGAACATAAACAAGAACCCAAGAAACCGGTTGACCTCGTAGAGCAGGAAAGTCTGACCCGTTCTGCCGGTGACCGCCGCCGAAAAGAGGGCAAAGAAGGAGGTGAAGGTGGAAACCGTAACAAGAAAAAGAAGAAAAACAACCGACCACAACAGGAAGGAGAAGGAAGAGTAAACCGACCGCAACAGGAGAATGGCAATCGCTCGCAACAAGAGAATGGAAACCGTCCACAACGGGAAGGTGGAAACCGTCCCGAACGTCCGCAACGAGAAAACGGCAATCGTCCGAATCGTCCGCAGCCCAATTCAGAAGGACAGCAATCTTCACAACCCGGTAACGGCAACGAACAACAACGTCCACGTAACGACCGTCCGAGAAACAATAACCGGCCGCCGCGGAACAACAATGACCGTCGCGGAGACAGGCAAAAAAATGAAGAAAGGTCTCAAAATAGCGAGAGACCACAAAACAATGAAAAGCCGGCTAAAGAAAGAAATGAAACCCCTGCACAGGAATAACATATGGCTTTTGTTTTTAACAGTAGTTTTTCTAACAACAGCCTGCGATTTGAAAACCGTGTATCACTCTTACCATGCCATCCCCACCGAAGGATGGAAAAAGAGTGATACACTCTTTTTCGATATCCCGGTTAAAGATTCACTCACTCAGTTCAATCTCGCCGCAGAAATACGTAATAAAAGCAACTATGTTTATCGTAATCTGTATCTTGTAATCAGTCACAATTTAGAAGATAGCACAGTCTGGAAAACAGACACACTATTACTGATTCTGGCAGATAAAGAAGGGAAATGGAACGGTACAGGTTGGGGTAGTTTATTCCAATCCGAACTTCCCATCGGTACCATAGCCATACAGCATCCGGGAAACTATACCCTTAAAATTATCCATGGAATGCAGGACGAAATACTGAAAGGCATCAATGACATAGGGATAAAAATAGATGGAAGAAGGGAGAATTGAAATGGGAGAGGTAGCTGCGCTATTATGCTGTATAGTACCTCTCCCTTCTCCATTCTCCCATTTCCCATTAAAGCCTTCTTCCGCGTCCCGCGTCAATTCTCAGGAAGATAAACAGTAAAATCGTAAAGCCCCACAAAGAAGATCCCCCATAACTAAAAAACGGTAGGGGGATACCAATGACAGGCGTCAATCCGAGCACCATACCGATATTAATAAAGACGTGGAACAGAAAGATACTAAGCACGGAATATCCATATACCCGCCCAAATGCCGACGGTTGACGTTCGGATACTACGATAAGCCGGAGAATCAATGCCAAAAACAACAACAAGACAATAGAAGAACCGACAAAGCCTTGCTCTTCACCTACCGTACAAAAAATGAAATCCGTATCCTGTTCCGGTACATATTTCAGTTTCGTCTGAGTACCATTCAAAAAGCCCTTCCCTGTAAGGCCACCAGAACCTACGGCTATTTTAGACTGATTTACATTATATCCGGCACCCGTCAAATCTTCTTCCAACCCCAATACCACTTTGATACGAATCTGTTGGTGTTACTCAAGAATATTATCGAATACATAATCACTGGAATAAAGAAAACCGACAGAACCTACTAAAAAAAGTCCGATCAGCATATAAGACTTTTGACGCTCACTCAAAGAGAGAAATAACAAATAACCTACCACAACAACACATATCCCCCACTGTACCCACACCAAATTGAACGGGACAATAAATTCCGAGACAAGGAAAGCAATCAACATAATCAATAAGCTTCCGCCAAGAATATTCCGAACGGGTTCCCACTTTTTCCGGTATACCCATACCATTCCCCCGGCAAACAGCAGTATCATGGACAGAACCGAGAACTCTCCAATGGGAGTAGGTGTGTCGGCTATAAACACCTGATCGAAACGAATACCGACAACAAAATAGACAACCGCACAAACACCGGAAAAAAGCACTACTCCCGGCATCCCTTCACGATAAAGCACCAGGAAGAAAGCCAGATACACCAATGCCGATCCTGTTTCTCTCTGCAAAATGATAAGCCCCATAGGGAGCAGGATAAAAGCAAGCAGAGCCAGAAAACATTTGCCTTTCTTTATATTAAAAGAATAAGAATTTATATATTTAGCCAAGACTAATGCCGTAGCAAATTTGGCGAATTCTGCCGGTTGTAAATTGACAGGCCCTAACTTTATCCACGAATTAGACCCCTTGATATCACTTCCTATAAATATAGTAGCAATCAGCAACAACATCATTCCTATATATATAATATAAGAAAACATATCGTACATCCTGTCCTCGAGCATCAACAGGATAAAACCCAGCCCAAACGAGCAGATAATCCACATAAATTGCTTACCGGCACGGGTAGAGAAATCCAGAAAATCCCGTTCCCCATAATCATAGCTGGCTCCGCAAACACTAAACCATCCGGCTATGATAAGGAGCAGGTAAATGGCAATTGTTACCCAATCCAGTGTCTTCCACAAACTATCGTTCCTCGTTACCATACATTATTATTCTATCACTAAACTCGGCTGCCTTTACTTCACTGGCAGGAGAAAGTTTCCCATTTAAATACTGTTCCATCATCAAAGCACCGATCGGTACTCCGTAAGTCGCACCGAATCCTCCATTTTCCACATAGACGGCAATCGCTATTTTGGGATTGTTCATCGGAGCAAAGCCCATAAAAACAGAGTGGTCGTGCCCACGATTTTGAGCTGTTCCGGTTTTACCACAGATTTCACCGTCCGGGAAAATATAGCCGGCCGTTCTACAAGTCCCTCCTGTCACAGCAGCACGCATTCCTTTCACAACCTCTTCATAATGAATCCGGTCGATAGTCGGTACACGTGGAGTACGATAAAGGCTGTCGATTTCATTATCCTGAATTTCTTTCACAATATGCGGAGTGATGAAATGTCCCCGATTGGCAATCGTTGCGCTCAGATTGGCAATCTGCAAAGGAGTAGCCAGAATTTCTCCTTGTCCGATAGCAATACTGATAACCGTCAATCCGTTCCATCGCCCTTTATAGGGTTTATCGTAGAAAGCAGCATTAGGGATAAGTCCCCGGCCCTCACCAGGCAGATCCACTCCCAACCTGTAACCGAAACCTTGGGAAACCATGTGGTCTTTCCACACCGTTATTGCATTCTGCGGAGAACCGTATTTACGATCACCAAACATCCGGTACAAGCCCCAACAGAAATAAGAGTTACATGAAGTAGCCAATGCCGGAACCAATGGCAATGGAGAAGCATGACCATGACATCCCACTTTTAAACTTCCATGTATAAAGCCGTGATAGCACGGAAACATCGGAGTATTTTCCTGAATAATTCCTTCTTGCAGAAAAGTCAGTGCCTGGGCAGCCTTAAAAGTAGATCCCGGAGGATAAGCACCCATCAATGCCCGATTCAGCAAAGGTTTTTGCTTATCACGTTGAAGCATCAGATGATTCTTACCGCGTTGGCGGCCAATCATCAGATGAGGATCAAAATCCGGAGAAGAGACCAGACACAATATCTCTCCTGTCGCCGGTTCAATAGCAACAATGCTACCGATTTTATTCTTTAGCAGTCGCTCCCCTAACATTTGTAAGTCGATATCCAATCCCAAAGTCAGATTTTTGCCGGGAACGGAAGGACGATCGAATTGCCCATCCATATAATGCCCCTGAATACGTCCATGCGCATCCCGAAGCAATATCTCAACACCTTTCTCACCACGGAGATACTTCTCGTAGGATTTCTCAACCCCCTGCTTTCCTATATAGTCGCCACGGATATAATAGTCATCATTTTCAATATCCCGCATCGAAACTTCTCCAATATCCCCCAAAGCATGAGCAGCCGAGTTATAGGTATACTGCCGGATCGTGCGTCTCTGAATATAAAAACCGGGGAACTTAAACAACTTTTCCTGAAATACGCCACACTCTTCTGCCGACAGTTGCGACATAAACAACTGATTGGTATATCTCGAGTATCCCGGATTCCTCCGACGGTCTTTCATATCAGCCATGATTTTCAAAAACTGCTCCCGAGTGATATTCAATGCCTGGCATAAATCGAGTGTATCCAACTCCTCCACTTCTTTAGGTACAACCGTTATGTCGTATGCCGGCTGATTAAACACAAGCAGTTTCCCATTACGGTCGTACATTGCACCACGTGAAGGGTATTGTATCTTATTCAAAAAAGCGTTACTATCGGCATTTTTTTTATAATCATCCGTAGATATCTGCAAAAAGAAAAGCCGCATCATGTAGATAAGAACAATGCAGACAGCTACTCCTCCAATGACAAATTTTCGTTTCTCTAATACATAATCTTTTGCCATGTCTATCTCCTTATTCCTTCAATAGCCATAATACAGGTTACGGTCAGCAAAGTACATGCAACTACTCTTAACAACAACAGCGGTATGTTGGAAAATGAAAAGAACTCGATACCGAGCAAAACCAAATGATGCACAAAAACGCTTGTCACCGCAAATTTCAGAAAAGAGGAAATCCCCATCGTCCGGATAGAAGGGATGATACTATCCAATGTGTCACGAGGTGTAAACAAACGCAGAAAAGTGGGACGCACAAAAGCTAAAAACACAGTCGCCGCCGCATTCATCCCCGGAGTATCAGAAAATATATCGACCGTAAGTCCCAGAAAGAAAGCCCAAAGCATCAATTCGTTACGAGAAGTGCCGGAAGCGAATTTTAAGATGAAATAGACATATAGAAAGGGAGTAGCATATCCTGCTATATGAACATTATTCAGGATCAGCACTTGCAAAAGAACCAATCCCACAAACCATCCCATTCTATGTATATAGCTTGTCATCATTATTTTGTACTCATATTTTCAAGTTCCCTCTGTTCTCCCTGCCCATTTCGGGAAATCACTCTGACATTACCTAATTTACCAAAATCAGTAGCTAATTTTATTTTCAGCAAATAAGAAAGTCCATCATTAGAATCGGACATATCGTCTACCGTGCCTACCATCACCCCTGCTGGAAAAACAGTAGAATACCCGCTTGTTACCACTGTATCCCCAAGATTGAACTCCGCATGACGGGGCAGATCTTTTAAATAAGCATACCGAGAATCACCATATTCCCACTTCAAATAACCGAAATATTCACTGCCGATAATTTTACAACTGATACTCGACTTACTGTTTAAAACCGAAATAACCAGTGAATAAGAAGGGGATGTCTTATAAACAATACCAACCACACCGTTGCCATCTATCACTCCCATTTCCGGACGGATACCGGCCGAAGAGCCCTTATCCAGTGTGATATAATTATCGGCTTGATTCAAACTATTCCGAATGACATGCGCCTTGAATATCTTATAATCGGCCTGCTCCAAATATCGAATACTATTCATGGTTATAGAATCTATCCGATAATCTTTCAATCTGTTTTCCAAATTAGTTATTTGCTGTTCGAGAGCCATATTACGATCCAGCAAATCCTCATTTACCGATTTTAGATGGAAATAAGAAGAAATACCGCCTGAAACCTCATAAACCTTTCCGGCAACGACATTAGCGGATGTAAAAAAAACACTCTGCTGATAATTATTAAAACGAAATAACAGCACAAAACAGATCACCTCCAATAATATGAAGAGAAGCCAGTAATTGTACTTAAGAAGAAAATTCAGTAAATTCCGCATGATTAATAATTATTCAATGTGCCAATTAAGAGAATGCAACAATTAAGGAATGTGTTAATGTAAACAATATGCCAATGTGCCAATTATAGCACCCATATACTAATTACTCTTCAGCATAACAGCGCAGCCAATTGGCATATTGGCACATTGGCATATTAGCACATTATTTATCTCATCAAGAATGAGAAGCGATCTATGTTCTTTAATGCCACACCTGTTCCCTTTGCTACAGCATGAAGCGGATCTTCCGCAATGTGGAAAGGTATATTAATCTTATCCGTCAGACGTTTATCGAGTCCACGAAGCAAGGCACCACCGCCCGCCAGATAAATGCCATTATGAACTATATCGGCATACAACTCAGGAGGTGTATTTTCCAATGCACTCAATACGGCCGTTTCAATCTTGGAAATTGACTTTTCCAGACAATGAGCCACTTCCTGATAACATACGGGAACTTCCATCGGAAGCGCAGTGATACGATTCGGACCGTGAACAATATAATCTTCAGGGGCATCATCGCCCAACTCGGTAAGCGCAGCACCTACATTGATCTTAATACGCTCCGCCATACGCTCGCTGACTTTCACATTGTGCTGACGACTCATATACTCCTGAATATCGGCAGTAAGATCGTCACCAGCAATACGGATAGAATTATTAGAAACAATACCACCCAATGAAATAACAGCAATTTCGGTAGAACCACCACCTATATCGACAATCATATTGCCTTCCGGCGCCTCTACATCGATACCGATACCGATAGCAGCAGCCATAGGTTCAAATACCAAATATACATCACGACCACCGGCATGCTCGGCAGAGTCACGAACCGCACGAAGTTCAACTTCCGTACTACCCGAAGGCACTCCGATCACCATGCGAAGTGAAGGAGAGAATAAATGACTACGGGTATTCACCTGTTTGATGAGTCCGCGCATCATCTGTTCACAAGCATAGAAATCGGCTATTACACCGTCGCGAAGCGGACGGATGGTACGTATATTTTCGTGGGTCTTTTCGTGCATCATCTTTGCCTTCTCACCCACGGCGATCATCTTATCAGTACGACGGTCCAAAGCCACCACCGACGGTTCGTCTACCACAATCTTACCATTGGTAATGATGATGGTATTGGCGGTTCCCAAGTCCATCGCTATTTCTTGTGTAAAAGAGAATAATCCCATGTATATTTACGATTTAACTATTTACGATTTACGATTCAAATATCTTTCTCTCACGATTCAACCATTTACGATTTACAAAGAAACGAACTTTCATCATAAATCGTAAATTGTCAAATCGTAAATCTGTTTTAGTGTTTAAAATGGCGAATACCCGTCGTCACCATTGCAATGCCATGTTCATTACAATATTCGAATGTCAATTCATCCTTTACAGATCCACCCGGCTGAATAACGGCTGTTACTCCCTCGTTACCTGCAATTTCCACACAGTCGGGGAAAGGGAAGAAAGCATCCGAAGCCATCACAGCCCCATTCAAATCGAATCCGAATGTTTTCGCTTTCTCTATTGCCTGTTTCAAGGCATCTACGCGGGAGGTTTGCCCTACACCACTTGCCAGCAATTGTTTATTTTTAGCAAGTACGATTGCGTTCGATTTACTGTTCTTCACAATTTTGTTGGCAAACAACATATCCTCTACCTCTTCGGGTGTAGGAGCTTTATCGGTCACGGCCTTTAAATCAGCCACAGTTTCGATATTCAAGTCTCTTTCCTGTACCAACACACCGTTCAATAATGAACGGAATTGCTTTTTCGGCAACTTAACTTCTTTGCGGACAAGTATGATACGGTTTTTCTTTTGTCCCAGAATTTCCAATGCATCTACATCATAGTCGGGAGCAATCACCACTTCAAAGAATATCTTATTGATCTCTTCTGCTGTTTCCTTGTCAATGACAGCATTGGTTATCAACACACCACCGAATGCAGAAACCGGATCACCGGCCAACGCGTCTTTCCATGCTTCAAGTACCGTAGAACGGGAAGCCAAGCCGCAAGCATTGTTGTGTTTCAGAATAGCAAAAGTAACATCCTCGAATTCATCAATCAGTTCAACTGCCGCATTGATATCCAATAAGTTGTTATATGAAATTTCTTTTCCATGAATTTGATCGAACATTGCTTCCAAATTTCCATAGAAAAATCCTTTTTGATGGGGATTCTCACCATAGCGAAGCATTTTCTGATCATTGGCAGATTGACGGAAAGCCGAACCTTCTTCGGCATCAAAGTAGTTGAAAATAGCCGAATCATAATGTGAAGATACGGCAAAAGCTTCTTTAGCCATCCAACGGCGTTCTTCCAATGAAGAGTTGGCTCCATGCTCCATCAACATATCGAGCAATGGTTTATATTGAGCCTGAGAAGCGACAATCACCACATCATTGTAATTTTTTGCAGCAGCACGAATCAACGAGATTCCACCTATATCGATTTTCTCAATGATAGCCGCCTCATCAGCACCCGATGCCACGGTTGCTTCAAATGGATAAAGATCTACAATCACGAGATCTATTTCCGGGATTTCATACTTCTCAATCTGCTGAATATCCTGTTCCAGTCCACGACGACAAAGGATACCTCCGAAGATTTTCGGATGCAATGTCTTCACACGGCCACCTAAAATAGAAGGATATGACGTCAAGTCTTCTACAGCCTTACAGGGATATCCCAATGATTCTATAAACTGACGAGTTCCGCCCGTTGACAAAAACTCAACTCCTTCTTCATGCAATTTGGTGATAATTTCATCCAAACCTTCCTTATGATAAACCGACACTAAAGCGGTTTTTATTCTTTTTGACTCAGACATGGGTTTGCTTATTAAGTATTTGATGTGCAAAGTTACGAAATATTGTTTATCGCACGTAATAAATAAGGTGTGAATTAATAATAAAAAAGCGTCGACTCAAAATATTATGAGTCAACGCTTTGATATATGTACAATTGTTTATACAAAACTATTACCAGATAGACACCCGTTTGTCAACCGGCAGGAACATCGGATCGTCCTCTGTTACATCAAAAGCCTCGTACCATGCACCGATTTGCGGTAACGCACCATTGACACGCCATTTTCCCAATGAATGCACATCCAATTTAGTAAGACGAAGGATCTCTTCCGGACGGATATTGCCTGCCCACACATTCGCGTAAGCCAGGAAGAAACGTTGTTCGGGTGTAAAGCCGTTTTCGTCTTTTAGCGGAGCCTGCACCGTTGCATTTTTAAATGCCTGATAGGAAACCTGCAAACCACCGTGATCGGCAATATTCTCACCCAGAGTCAACTGTCCATTAGCATGGACACCCGGTGCCACTTCGATGCTATCGAAGAAATTAACCATCACTTGCGCACGCTCTTCAAAGTTTTTCGCATCTTCTTCCGTCCACCAGTCTTTCAAATTACCGTCTTTATCATATTGACGTCCCTGGTCGTCAAATCCGTGTGTCATTTCATGGCCGATCACCACACCGATAGCACCGTAATTGAAAGCATCGTCAGCATTCATATCGAAAAACGGATACTGAAGAATACCTGCCGGGAAACAGATTTCATTGGTAGTAGGATTGTAATATGCATTTACCGTCTGCGGAGTCATCAACCACTCATCCTTATCTACCGGTTTACCCGCTTTCGCAATCATTTCGGCATGTTCCCATTGATTGGCACGTTCTATATTTGCCCAATAGGAATCGTCCTTGATTTCAAGTGACGAATAATCTTTCCATTTATCGGGATAACCGATTTTCACATGGAAAGTGGCCAGTTTCTCAAGTGCTTTCTCTTTGGTCGCATCACTCATCCAAGCCAAATTCTTAATGCGTTCTCCCAGAGATGTCTGCAAATTCTTCACCAATCCTACCATACGTTCTTTGGCAGCAGCCGGGAAATATTTTTCCACGTACATCTGCCCTACGGCTTCTCCCAAAGAACCGTCAACCGTGCTCACAGCACGTTTCCAACGCGGCTTCATCTCCTGTTTTCCGGACATGACTTTACCATAAAATTCAAAGTCCTGCGCCACAAAATCATCACTCAGGCAACCTGCTGCGTTATTAATAAGATTCCACTGCAAATAAGCTTTCTGATCTTCAAGCGCTACATTATTTACGATATCGTTCACCTCCTTTATGGAATTCGGCTGACCTACATTTACTTCCGCCAAATCATTCAAACCGAGAGTAGAAAAGAACACATCCCATGCAAAAGGAGCATATTCCTTCTTCATCTCTTCCATTGTTTTCTTATTATAGTTGGCATGCGGATCACGCAATTCCACCATAGAACGGGCCGATGTAGCCAGACGGGTTTCAATCTTCATAACAGCCTCCAAGTCTTTTCGGGCAACCGCCTCGTCATATCCGGCAAGCCGGAACATCTTCACAATATGGTTTTTATAAGCCTCACGAATTTCTTTTGTCTTATCATCATTTTCCAAATAATAATCGCGCTCACCCATTCCCAAACCGGCTTGATAAGTATGCACCGTGTTCACAGAACTGTTCATATCATCAGCAGCTACATAAACAGCAAAATAAGGATGCATTCCGTTCTTATGCATTTCTGCTATCATGGTATAAATTTCGGACTTATCTTTCAATCCGGCAATCTTCTCTAATTCTGCTTTGATAGGAGTTGCACCGTCTTTATTCAACTTCACACTATCCATCGCCATGTTATAAAGATCGCCTACTTTCTGAGCAACGCTACCGGCTTCGTGGGGAGCGGAAGCTAATTCTTCAATAAGTCCGCGAAGTTGTTCCCGATTGTTTTCGGCCAACATATCGAAAGAACCGAAACGTGAATACTCGTCTGTGAGAGGATGATTCTTCATCCAACCGCCACAGGCATACTGATAAAAATCAGCTCCCGGAAGAGCCAATGTGTCGA
>ERZ791659.1521-NODE-1521-length-11926-cov-3.41572_pt1 | contig 11926 bp, 8 predicted proteins | sample MGYA00510053_ERZ791659 | MGnify/ENA primary metagenome ERZ791659 (study PRJEB30046, sample SAMN00715192) | human gut metagenome | study: EMG produced TPA metagenomics assembly of the A metagenome-wide association study of gut microbiota in type 2... | reverse complement strand
CGCAGCACACAGACGCGGTATCCAAAAGAAAGTCTGCAATTTCTCGGACACTGGAATCAGTAAAAAACATTGCTTTGCACAGAAAGGAATACCCGCATGGACATCCAAGAACGTCTCTCTTTTTTTCAGGAAATGGTTCAATGTGAATACCCACTTCATCTCTGGCACTACAGCCCGGAGTTTGAACTGATCGAGACAGACTGTCCGGCAGAACTCATGCTGCCGGACATTATCTTCATGCTGGGTTTCTCCTCTCTCGTGCTCGCGCATATCGAATCCGGGAACCGCATGCCGCTGATCTTGGACACCGAGTTCGGGCTTCTCTGGATCGCCGGTTTTGAGTATCAGGGCTTTGCGCTGCAGCAGATCCACATCATCGGTCCTGCTTTTACCGGAAGCAACTCGCATCTGGTTCTGCGGAAAAAGCTGGATTCCTACCAGCTGACCGTCAAGCTGCGTTCCAAAATTGTAAAGCAGATCGAGAGTGTGCCGATCATTCCGTCTTCCGTGCTGCTCTCCTACGCCATCATGTTCCACTGCGCCATTACCGGCGAGCGGATCACCGCGGATCTGATCTCTTTTACCTCTCACAGCACGACAGGCGTTCCGGATGACTCGCCGCTTCTCTCCGGGGAGCATCCGGGCATCTGGATGGCGGAGCAGACATTTCTCTCCATGATCCGCGAGGGAAATCCGGAATACAAAAAGGCTCTTGCAAAATCCATGACCTTAAGCTCCGGCGTCAAGGCCGAGATCGGCGATTCACTCCGCATGAGCAAAAATAATCTGCTGGTGCTCCTAACCCTGTGCAGCCGCGCTGCGATCGATGGCGGTCTGAATCCCTCCATCGCATACACCTTAAACGATTACTATGCCGGGCGCATCGAGGAATGTAAAACGACTGCCGACACGACCAATTTAAGCCGCGAATTTCTCGATGATTACGTCCACCGTGTCCGCGCCGCAAAGGAGACGAATGCACATTCCAGGCAGATTCAGAACATCTGCGACTACATCAGTCTGCACATCCGCGAACCGCTCTCGATCTCTCTGCTCTCCGAACGGCTCGGCTACACGGAATATTATTTTTCCCACAAGTTCAAGGAAGTGACAGGTCTAAGCGTGAATGCCTATATCCGCCGCAAAAAAATAGAAGAAGCAAAGCTTCTTCTATCGGGTACGCGTATGAGTATTCAGGACATCAGCGATGAACTGTCCTTCGGCAGCCGGAGCTTCTTTTTCTCCAGCTTTCAGAAGGAGACCGGCATGTCACCGACGGGATACCGCAGAGAGCACTGCAAGGGGTGAGGGCCTGATTGCCCCCAACATTTCTTTTTGAACCGTTTATCCAGATCTATTTCCCGTATCACCTGCTCTTTCATTCCAGATTTTTGAGATAATCGTTCTTCTAAATCATCCTGTAGAGTAGTTGATATTATAGCAGACGAAATACCTGTTCCACGGAATCAGTAAGATTCGCCATGGCTTTTTCCCGCTGCATGGCCTCCTCTAACGTGCACACCCCGCGCACGATCGGGAAAAATGCGTCGATGCCGTTGTCATTGCACGCCGCCGCTTCTTTTGTGACCGAACCGGCGAACGCAATCACTTTACAGCCGTACTTCTTGGCCGCCCTCGCAACCCCCACGGGCGCTTTTCCCATTGCTGTCTGAAGATCCAGCCGTCCCTCTCCGGTGAGCACAATCTGCGCTTTCTTTGCCTCCTCCTCAAAATGAATTACGTCTAATATCAGTTCGATTCCCGGAACCAGTCTCGCCCCAAGATAACTGATAAAGGCATATCCCATGCCACCGGCTGCCCCTGCTCCCTCCCGGTCTGCATAGTCAACGCCGATTCGCTCGGCAGTGATCGCGGCGTAATGCTTCATATCCGCGTCGATACGCGGCATTTCCTCTTCCCGTATGCCCTTCTGCTTTCCATAAATACAGGTCGCCCCTTTTTCTCCGCAGAGCGGATTCGTGACATCACATGCAATCTGAAAATCACATTCTTTCAGTTCCGGCATCAGATGTTCCAGAGAAACGAAATGTATTTTTCCAAGCGCATCCGCTCCCTCTCCGGCTTCCTTTCCATCCTTGGTCAGAAACTTCACACCGAGCGCTCTAAGCATTCCGGTTCCGCCGTCATTTGTTGCACTTCCGCCGATTCCAATGATGAATTTGCGGCATCCGCGCGAAACGGCATCCCGTATCATCTCGCCCACTCCATAGGTGGTGGCTTTTCCCGGATTTCTCTGCGCCTCCTCCACAAGTGTAATACCCGCGGCCTGCGCCATCTCCATAACCGCCGTCTTTTCATCCGCAAGGATTCCGTAGTAAGCTTTTACCCGGCTTCCCATCGGTCCCGTCACAGACAGTTCCACTTTCCTTCCGCCAAGCCCCTCTATCAGGGCATCTGTTGTGCCCTCTCCTCCGTCTGCCAGTGGGCGGACCGTCACATTGGCATGCGGATAGACGCGCAGCACCCCGTCACGCGCCGCATTGCCCGCTTCCATGGAAGTCATACTCCCCTTAAACGAATCGATCAAAACCATTACATCCATCTTTTTCTCCTTACAGGCATGCAACAGAGACACTTTGCAATGCTCACTCTGCAATGCCTTTTTTCATTTTTGTCCACAGTGTTGTAGGGCTGATTTCCAGTTCTTCCGCAATCTTCTGCCTGCTTCCGTTATTTTTTGGAAGTGTCAGCATATTAACTTCACTGACATATCCATAATCACATCTGTTTCAACCGTGAAACTATCTTATACACCAAAGAATACTGTCAATTTTCTTAATGCTTGATATTCCTTTATAATCAGGCAGCACCCGGTCAAATTCACTAATACATTCTCTTCCCTTTTCCGTTTCCAAAAAATCGGCATACCACTTTTCCATATCAGCATAGAGCAGAATTGCCTTCTTCAATTTTTCTTCCTTCGTTACTCCTGTCAGCTGCATGTTCAGATTTTGAACAACGTAGCGGTCCCATATCGGTTTCTCTGGAAGTATTGTTGCAAGCATTTTACTGGAAAAGGACGGCTCAATATTTCCTGTACTTTTATAAAGATATGTAATAATACTTTCAAATGTCGGCTTACCATTTTTAACACTCTCAAAATACTCATAATAGGATTTTCTCCAACCCTTATTTCGTCTTACTATATAAAAGCTGTTGAATATTCGTTGAAAATCAGTATCGACTGCAACATTGGTAATACTCACTTGCTCCATAATATATCGGTATTTATCAAGTCCCATGCTTGATGCCAAGCGTTCTTGGAATACTTTATCAACATCAAAATTCATATCTATCATCTTATCCATCCTTTTCTCTAAGATACGCTTCACATACCCGCCTACCACTTCGATTTTCTCTACCAGTTGCACTTGTGTCACACTATTCCGATACACTTTACCTTTATATCTACTTTTTTATCATGTTCGCCGTTCCAATTTATGCCTTGTAAACTCTAACACAAATAAGATAATTTATTGTACCACACATTCTTTAAAAATTTCACCTAACTGTACATAAGTAAAGAACCTTGCAACCGGCATTTCCTAAATCGGTACCAATAAAGAAAAATTGAAAAAAACTTATAAAAAGAACCTCTGTCTGTAAATGTCTACAAACAGAGGTCTTATAATATTGAAAGAGTTATTGCTTATCTTTTCTCGCCAACAAACATACCGTCTCCACATGCCATGAGTGTGCAATAAAGATGCACATCCCTTGGCTTTTCGTTAAGCCTTGGATTCAAAAATGATGCAATAGTCCCCTACCGGACCTGCAAAATTAAGCATGATGCACCACTTTGCACCTGCCATAGAAAAAGATTAGATTTGTTTTTACGATACAGGTCAGACTAACTTGCATGTGATTTGTGTTCTGCTCTTTCTCTATGGTACAGCAACTGCATAAAACCTTTACGCCATTGTACCATAGATTGTTTGTTTCGGAAATTGCTTTCCTCAAAAAAATGGGCAGAATTAAGCCTCCAAATCTTTAAGGACTTGGAGGCTTGATTCCAACCATTTTTTCTATTCTTCATCTAGCACAAATCATCTAATCTTTCAATATCTTCTGTTGTACATGCCAAATGATCTAATGTTAATATATTTATATAAATTCTGTCTTTCGTTTCCTTAAGTTTTCCGAAAGCAAAACAATATATATTTTCCTTATATAAAAAACCTTCTAATAGTTTCTTGGATGCATTTTTACTTAGTGTATTATCTATTATCTGCTGATTAATGACACAACACACCTTCCTCTCGTCGTTATACAACGGTTCTTCAAAATTAACCCAATACTCGCCTTTCTTATTTTTACTGATATTGGCTTTACCAAAAAATATTTTCGTTTTCCATGCCTCTTCTGACACAAAGGGAGTGCTTTTAATATTTTTAAACAATTTGTCCAAGGGAGTTGGATATATCTTCTTGCTTCCAGGATAACAAATATTTACTTTTATTTTAGCTAAAGTTCCATTTTTCAATCCATATAAATACTTTGTTACCAGCGTATGTACTAGATATAGATGTGATTTTCTTGAACCGCTCCTTTTCACACCTCCCTTTTCTTTTTTTACTACTTTGTTCTCAACAGATTGTCCCTCTGAAAAATCATCATTATGTTTATCTATCTGTGTTTCTTTATGGCTCGGCAACCTTTCCATGCTGAATGTTATTTCTTCTTCTAGTTCTGGTGATTCCGTTCCCGCTCCTGTCTTATATTTTCTATTAACATCTTTATTTCTCTTTACCTCTTCACATTTTTCTGAATGTTGTCCATAAACTTTGAAATGTTCTCGCATTTTCATTTGATACTGCTGCTTATCCATATTAACGCAAGTAATTTGAGCATGACAGTTTTCATCTCTACATTCAAACATTGTTTTATCAGAGAGTATTCCCATAAACCATTTTTCATGAGCTTCTGATGCCGTTAATTCTTGTCCTAGTTCTATGCTCCACGCATAATCTACTGATGCCATAATAGACCTCCTGTTTCTATTCTCATTCTGACGGTAATATAAATTTCTCCAGTGCATCTGACAACGCTGATAAATATGAACAAGTTACACCAACACCGTCTTTACCTCTCCCTATCATAACACCAATATATGGTTGTCCGCCATTTCTCGGTACATAAGGGTGATTAACAACTACGCTATAGTGACATCTGGTATGAAATATTTCCTCTGTTTCTGTCATTTGAATTAACGCAATGCCATGCGCTTTTGCATAATCAATTGCACCTGATTGAAAATTGGATGTTGATACTACAATTCCTTTTTGTGCACCAATAGCTCTAAGGTTGTCATAAACCTTTTGCACAATTTCCCTACTTATAGGATATTTATAATGTTTGCACTCAACTATTGTTTTATAGAGCACCCCCATTACTTCAAATTCTATATATCCGTCTAATTGATAATTTCCATCATAGGCTTCGACTACCTTATTATGTATAAACTTCACATTATTTAACCCTTTGATATGATCTTGTAAAATCTGTAAAGCATACTTTTCAAATTCAGTAGGGTTCATTTCTAATACTGAATCTATTACCGGAATAAACATGTAATCATCCATTCTGCATAATTGCTTATTATATTTTTTACTGTCAAGTATTTATCACTTACTTTAAACAGCAATTCGTCTTACTGTATTTTGATTCAATGAACAAATCCAATAATCCTTTTTGTTCTGATGTTAAGGAAACATTATCTCGTATCCACATATGAATTGCCTTTCCTATTGCATACGATAATTTTGCCTGCTGTAATGTATTAATATTATTCCGTGACACATTAGGAACAAACTCAGAATTTGTAATATTTATCACAGCTCCCTTCAGCACAACTCCATCTACTAAATAAGGAACACTAATCTTTAATCCCGAAAGCAACACGTTTTTTACATAACACAAATCTGTACGTTCCCAACGATAATTTCCTGAAACAACACAAGACTCATTGTATGGTAAAACCATATTTGCTTCATTTGCAATAACAGCTTTTTCAACATATGTTGTCTGCACTGGTGTATAACTCGCATGACCAAACTGATCTCTGAATCCTCCCAATGTATATCCTCCGATTATTGATGCACTAGATTCTTCTACACAAAGTGCATAACCTGTAATCTCTTCTTCTCTGGCCCATACATTTATAGACTCAAAATACCCTATTTTTCCAAGAGCTTCCTCATAATCATCCAATACTTCATATGCCTTTAAAAAATCATTTTCATCACTTTCTGAAATAATAGGAATGTTCATAAACTGAATTTTTCCATCGATTACACAATCTTTTATTAACAAAGCATCTTCTTTATCCAGCGAATATTTCGCATCATTATAATAATAACTGTCACATCCATTCAAATCTCTCAAATGTGTAGCAAAATTGATTTGCTTATATGTACAATCAACATATGCTTCTACTCCGTCTAAATAATCGTTCAAACATATATTATCCGGAATTATCTGTCCAATTTTTTTAACTACACATTCAACAATATTAGGTTTTCCATTTTCCATAGTAGATATTTTAATTGGAATACCTGCGTCAAGAAAATTCCGTTCTACAAACGAAACTAGATTCTCTACTTTATTATCAAATACACCCATACACTGGTCATAATCTAAAATAATTTCTGTTCCCTGTTGTCTACTATCATTTTCGTAAGTAAGGCAAATATATTCGCTATTTTTTTCAAATGAAATTCTGTTCATTTTATGGTCTTTATAATAAACTGTCTTTACCTCTACTCTATCTGATAACATGAAACAAGCCAAAAAACCTATTCCATAATGCCCTATTGGAGAATAATTTCTCCCCTGCAATAAGTAATCATCAGATGCATAATAGGATACCCCTACATTCAAGAAATACTTTTTTAAAATCTCTATGGACATACCACTTCCATTATCCATTAGCACTACTTGCCTTCTATCTTTATCTAAAACAATAGATATAAATGGCTGATAACTTTGATATCTAAACTCCTCCATTTGCAATGATGACTCTTCCATTGTTTTACAAGCATCTATTGAATTTTGAATGAGTTCCCTAAGTCCGTATTTTTTATCACCATAAATATGCTCACCCATCAATAAATTAGTTACTGCATTATAATCTAATGACAATCTTAAATCTGAAAAACTAAAATCTTTTGTTTGAATCTTATTTATAACACTTGTTTTTAATGGCAGTAGATATTTTGAGCCCACAAAACGTTCACAAAGGCTTACTGCATTTCTTAATTCACCATTTATAGAATCAAAATATTTCAATAATTTTCTATGGACAGACGGTTCTTGACTAGTTCCTTGAAAAATTATCTCTTTTAATCCAGTCTTTTCATTCATTACAACTTTATCAAAATTTTCAATTACAAAATGTTGTTTCCACTCCAAGTCGCCAAATTCTTTTAGTTGCAAATACTTATACAAATACAGTGGTGCTCTTTGTTCATCAATATCCAAATAATCTGCGATTCTTAACAATACTGCAATATATTGTGAATTAATTTCAAAATGACCTTTTTTACTTTGATTAGAAAGTTCTTTCTCTATCCATTCAAAATCTTCATTATGTGACATACAAATTAATCCAAGCTCATCCCGAAAAGACACTACACTTGAATTTGGTATGCGAAACAACTTTTCATCCATTTGATTTTCAATATGTTCTCTAGAACGTTTTCCATGTACTGGTCTAATACATTCCTGCAAAGAAAGATTCTCTTCCCCGTACTTTTCAAATACTTTACTATATTTCCGTTCTCCCAAAACAGAATTATCGGACTTTATATCATTAATTTCATTTTCATTTGTTACCATTCCTATATCATGAAATAATGCACCATATATCAGCAATACAACTTCTAATTCACTTAATAAGTCTATATCTGTAATTAAAGAAAACATATACTCCATTACATTAATAGAATGCCTTATTCCATGTACAGTATAATCAGAAAAAACTTTACTGATTAATGGTAGCATGGTTTCTGCATACCGAATTGCTTCATTAACTTGTCCTAAGAATTCACTATTTTTTTCACATAGCCATTTATATAAATGTGTTTCTTGCACTTTCTCAATCATAGCTACTTCCTCCAAACAATACATCACTTATATAAGATACACTTTTTTATAACCATTGGAAACATTATACCATAAATCAACCTGTCACGAGAATAATTTTCACTAAAATAGACATGACAAAACCTCCAAATCTCGTTTGACTTGGAGGCTTTAATCTGTCGATTTACTGTTTCGTTATATACTTCTGTAACCTGCTCTGTGGTTTCTCCGGTATTGTATATGCCAGCTTACCACTTTCCAATAATGGCTTAATATAAGTTCTTGTCATATAGGTTAAATTCTTATAACCTATATGTTCGGAAATCTCTTTCTTGGTCCTTGCTGTTTTACAAAATTCAAGTATTTTTTCTACAACTGCATCACTTCCGACTTGGTCACTGACTTGGTCACTGACTTGGTCACTGACTTGGTCACTAGCCTTTGGACCCGATTTCATTGTAGCAGTTTCATTCAACGGAATCACAGTTTTAAAAACATCACCTTCTACAAACTGCGGAATTCCACCGGAATACAACTTGGTAAATTTATAAGTGTTTCGCATACCGGAACCCAACTCATCCGCAAGACCAATTTCTCTAAATACCTTTGAAATTGCAGGATTCTTAGGAAATGGCTCGAATGTATTCAAATTTAAATTCCCATATCCATGCGTTCTATTACTGTTCTCCGCAAATATCCGGTCTTTCTCTATTACCATCTTTGCCACATAACCGCTTGAATAATCCCTATGCGCCAGACTGTTTGATATGATTTCTCTTAAAATTGCATCTCTCGCACTGACAGACTGCATTCCGTCTAAAACAAATGGATCATTTAAATGTTTCTTTGCAAACTCACTCATTCTGTCATAGCTGTCCAACAAATTGGTAACTATTACATCTCTGTCATCATATCTGTCTAAATTCTGTACCCGGAAAATCATATCCGTTTTATGCTGCGGAAGTGCCGACATAATAGTTGTATCTTTTCCAAATAGGAGAATTGCTGCCAGTGTAATTCCTTCTCTTCTGCTCTCATGATCTAATAAAATAAGACCTGCACTTCTTAACAGTTCCTCATCATCCATTGACAGCCAAGGATGATTATTGCTTCTTGCACGAGTCATTTTTCTAGCTCGTTCTATTAAGTCAGGACGAAGTACATCCATTCCCCATTCCGGAAATACCTTATTTACAAAATAAGTTCCCTGCTTTCTTGCATATAATTTATACACAAGTTCTTCATTATCTGTAATATCAATATCGGATTCATTATTTCTATCATATATCCGACCAGAACATCTGCTTACCTGCGTACCAACCGGAACATAAATGTGCAGGACTTTTCTTCCCTGAAGTTCATACTCTACCGGTGTTAAGAATAGTGGTGGGTACATTTTGTTTGCATTATTAATTGCAGTAACAAAATCTTTCTTCATTTTTTCAATGCAATTAGGTTCTATACCCAGTATCTCCCCATTATCTTTTACACCTAAAAAAACATGACCGCCATCTCGATTAGAAAATGCACAGATGCTTTCATAAACATCCTTCGTGATATCTGTTGTGGATTTCTTGAACTCAGTCGTATGACACTCGCCTTTTCCTATAATTTCCAGTAATTCTTTTTCGTTCAATTTTTTCACTCCTTCCTGCATTTTCTTCTATAATCAGCAAATCAATTTTAACATATTGTTTGATAAAATACTACTTCCACGTCATCTCATACAGGTAATATTTTTATGTTATTCTTGATTGCTCTCTAATGTATCCATCTCGTCTGCATGCCAATCTTCTTCAGCCATTCTTTTCTCTTCATGGGAAATAATTGCTTCGTCTTCCCTTTCTCTTTCCAAGAATTCATCTACTGCATTTTTAATAATCTCAGCATTTCCATCATCATATGAATCCATGACTACAGGCATATGGCTTGTCTGTTCTATATTATACTCTGCTTCTCCATTCACATATTCAATATCGCCATTTACGATATTTTCATCCGCATTATATACTCTAATTTGCATAACACTTGCAGTACCCTCAGAATCGTCAATATCGATAACTCCATATATTTCTAACTCTTTACCACTCCTGACGGTTATTGAAAACAACAATTGTTCGTCTACCGTATCCTGCAGCTTACATTCTCCCAATACTTCAATTCCTTCATCAAAATATACCTTATTTACTGCATCTGTATAAATCTCATCTATTGTATCCTGGAATAGCTTTAAAATCTCCTTCCTACTTCTTATCTTTACACCGGACTCCGATTCTATAATTTCCATTCGGGCTTCTTGCTCATATTCTCGTTGATCCGCAATTGCCTGCAATGTTTCTTCAACTTCCTCCGAACAGTTTTCCTCATCAAACTTAATAACTGCCTCCCGTATAAACCTTCTGAATTCTCTGGTATCACTTAACATCGTTTCTTTGGACATATAATCCAGTAATTTGTTATGTGCCACATGATTCCTATTTGCAATAAACGATGTTAATAATTCTTCCCACTTTACCTGATCAGCTATTAGCGGTTTGAAAAACTTTTCCCATATATTATACTTTTTAACATATCTGTTCTTCAAAAATTCCAATGCTGACTGCATTTTATCCAAATGTGTTGTTTCAAAGATTCTTTCTTTAATAAGTTTTTGCATTTCAGGACTATCCAACATGGCATCAGAATAAATATCTGCCTTTACGGTATCCATCAACTTCTCCAATGTTACCGTATAAAGATTGACATCAATATTATTAAAGTTAGGCACATTCCTTTTTATGATTACAGCATTTTCTTCAATGCTGGCTTTTAACTTATAAAATTCTGGTCTGTCATGCCAATCAATTCCAAAATGCTCTATCATAATTCTGCTGATGAATGCCCTAAGTTCATTTTCTGCCATATAGATATCTGAATACACCTCTCTGGATAATTCTAGGGATTGATTATCCTTTATCCAAACACATTTGTACCAATCCCTAATCAATGCATTCTTAATATTTATTTTCAACTTTTCCAGAAAATAGTCATATCCTGCTATTTTCTCACGCATTTGTGGAACCGGTACACCTATGCGTACCTGGGAATATCCAATCTTTATAGTAAATTGCCTATTCCATTCGTAGGTATCCATCTGAAATATTACGGTATACTCAATATTCTTGTAGGATACTTTAAACTCAAAATTTCCTATCCTATCTGTGCATCCAATATATTTCACTTTACAATCCGGAGCAAGTAAGGTTTCAATTCGTGCCATTATGTCTTTACAATACTCATCGGCTATATCCTCAACCTGTTCAACATCGGCTTCAAAAATATCATCCTTAGCCATTTTTCTCTTTTGAATTTTTGACAAATCCTTTATTTCTATCATTTTAAATTCTATTTCATAATTCATATTCTCAACCTCACACTTGGACTATTATCTTATTTTTAGCATTTAATTCCCTTTTTGCACCATCTATCTCTTTAATTATACTTGATAGTACTTTATTTCTACAATCCACATTTTTTACCACTTTATTTACGCCAACAATAAAACGCCCGAACCCATCGGGCATTTTATTCTTACCATAAATACAGGCAGAAATTCGGGTATCTTCCTGCACAGCTTTTCTATCTCCTCCATAACGGCGTCAAGCTGTGCCTTTTTGTATTCGTAATCCTCGAGCAACAGTTTCATTTCATACCGGGCAGCCGAAGAGCCTTTCTTTAAGCCGATGCTGCGTTTTGCTGTCTCACACAGGGTCGTTGCCCTTTTCATTTCCACAGCCCTAAGCCTTGCATCACGCCAGATTTGATTGATTTTCTCGGCTCCCAG
>ERZ791659.1518-NODE-1518-length-11957-cov-1.6693_pt1 | contig 11957 bp, 10 predicted proteins | sample MGYA00510053_ERZ791659 | MGnify/ENA primary metagenome ERZ791659 (study PRJEB30046, sample SAMN00715192) | human gut metagenome | study: EMG produced TPA metagenomics assembly of the A metagenome-wide association study of gut microbiota in type 2... | reverse complement strand
ATTGTAATAACTGCTGATTATCTTCCGGACAATATAGCCCACAAATATTCTGACGAATATCATAATATTAGTATTATTGATAAAGAAGCTGTTTTGGCGTTGGCTCGTGAGCTTGAGATAGATGGTATCATGTCGTTTGCTGTAGATCCTGGAGTTGTTACGGCAGCATACGTTCAGGAACAGATGGGACTGCCTGCATTCGGCCCTTATGAGTCTGTGTGTATTTTGCAGAACAAAGATAAGTTCCGTAATTTCCTTACTCAACACGGCTTCAATGTACCTAAAGCCAAAGGTTTCTCAACGGTGGAGGAAGCCATGTCCGAAGCTTATTGGTATCCTTGGCCTGTGATAGTGAAACCTACAGATTCTGCGGGTAGTAAAGGGGTGACGAAAGTCGATTCTTTGGCAGAGTTGAAACCAGCTTTGGAGTACGCTTTTGAACACTCTCTGTCCAAGCATGTCATTGTAGAGGAATTTATAGAGAAGCAAGGGGCTTCTTCTGATACGGATAGCTTTTCCATTGACGGAAAGTTGAAGTTTGTGTCTTTTTCTGCCCAGCGCTTTGACGCTGAGGCTGTCAACCCTTATACGCCTTCTGCTTATAGTTGGCCATCGACCATGACGCATGAAGAAGAAACAGAATTGACTTCCGAGTTGCAAAGACTTCTTGCGCTATTAGGCATGCGTACCACTATCTATAATATAGAAACTCGTATTGGTACCAATGGTAAACCTTACATAATGGAAGTTTCTCCTCGTGGTGGTGGTAACCGTTTGGCCGAAATGCTGCGTTATGCTACCGGTGTCGATTTAATTACTGCCTGTGTACGCGCAGCTGTGGGTGACAGTGTGGGAAATATAGAACAAAAGCCTTATAATGGTCATTGGGCTGAGGTAATACTTCATGCGGATAAAAGTGGCACATTCCAAGAATTGACCGTTGATGCTTCTGCTGTAGGTGCAGAAGTCGTAGAAGAAGATTTGTGGGTGAAACCGGGCGATCACGTTAGAGGATTTGAAGGTGCGAATGATGCGATTGGTACATTGGTGCTGAAGTTTTGCTCAGAAGAAGAACTGGTTCGGGCATTAGCGTGCCAACATACATGGTTGATGGTTACTGTGAAATAATGGAAGAAATTGGAGGGTATTTTGAGTTAGAGTTGTGTTGGAAAGGGCATTATCATAAAAATGCTATTTTATTAAACTCTGCCCGTAGTTGTTTTGAATATATTCTATTGGCTCGTGGGTATAAAAAAGTTTATATGCCTTATTATACTTGCGAAGTAATGCTCCAGCCTTTGCTGAAATATGGAATTGCTTATGAGTTTTATTCGATTAACGAGTCTTTAGAACTTGATAGAAAAGTAAATTTACTTCCGGGTGAAGCTCTTTTGTACACTAATTATTTTGGTTTGAAACAACGCTATGTGGAATCCCTCTCCGCTATTTACGGAACTCGCCTTATTATAGATAATGCCCAAGCTTTTTTTGCACCTCGAATAGACTTGATAGATACGTTCTATTCTCCACGTAAATTTTTCGGGGTTCCTGATGGGGGCTATCTTTATACGGATTGTATATTGGATTTAGATATCCCTATTGACAATTCTTATGAAAGAATGCAGCATTTAATTCTACGCATTGAGAAAGGGGCAGAAGCTGGATATGCTGCATTTAAAAAGGCTGATTGCTCTTTAGATAATCAACCGATATCTAAGATGTCTAAATTGACTGAACGGCTGTTGCAAAATATAGATTACGAATATGTTAGAAATAGGAGAAAGGCTAATTTTAAAATCCTTCAAGAAAGATTTGATGATGAGAATTATCTTTCTTTTGACTTGCATGTAGATGAAGTCCCTATGGTTTATCCGTATTATGCTGCAACTATAGATTTGAAAAAGCTTTTGATTAAGAGAAAAATATTTGTTGCGACATACTGGCCTAATGTGTCAGAATGGTGTCCCATTGATACTTGGGAATACAGATTGGTCGAACACTTTATTGCGATTCCAATTGATCAGAGATATAGTGAAAAGGAGATGAAAATGATTATTGAAAGAATGAGAAGTTGAACTTATGGAAAAAATAATAATTATAGGTGGTCGAGGGACTGCTATTGTTATTGCAGATCAGATCTGTGATGCACGAAAACGTTTTAATGCTTCTATTGAAGTGTTAGGTTTGGCACTTGATGACCTTTCGGGAGGTGATTCTATTTCTGGGTATCAAATATTGTGCGGTATAAAGGATCTGTATCAAAAATACGGAATATATGACGATGTGAAGTTCTTGTATTCATTGTATCGTCCCGACTGTATGGACGAGCGAACGAAAATATTGTATGATTTGAATATACCATTTGAAAAGTTCACAAATTTTATCCATCCTTCAGTTATGCTTGCGAAATCTGCTATACTTGGCGTTGGAAATGTTTTTTTGGCTAATGTGGTTGTGAATTGTAATGCTGTTATAGGTAATTTCAATACTGTTAATTCAGGTACTCTCCTTGGACATGATATAAAGATCGGAGACAATAATTATTTTGCAGGTCAGGTGTGTGTAGGTAGTGGTTTGGAAATAGGGGATAAGAATTTTTTTGGTTTGAATACTTCTATACGCAACGGTATCAGTATAGGTAATAGTAACATTGTTGGTATGTCATCTAATATAACCAAAAGTGTAACAGATCATAAAGTGCTATATGGTAATCCTGCTGTGATAAAACCTCAATTAAATCATATTATGCGATAAATAATGGAACAGTCTGTATTAGGATTATATTTTGAAGATTTTTTAGTGGGCGGAGAGATTAAACATTCACTTTCTAAAACTATTTTTGAAAGTGATAATAATTTTTTTTCGCTATTGACGATGAATCATCATCCAGTTCATACGAATATTGATTATGCTACCAAAAACCAGCATGGAAAAATATTGGTGGTAGGTACATTGGTTTTTTCGCTGGCTGTGGGCATTACTGTTCCTGATATTAGTGGAAAGGCTATTGCAAACTTGGGATATGAAGATATAAAACATTTGAATCCAGTATTTTTGAACGATACAATTTATGTTCGTTCTAAAATACTGGATAAACGTGGATCAAAAACTAAGTCTGATAGAGGGATTATTTATGTTGAATCTGTCGCATATAATCAAAATGGCATAGATGTCTTATCTTTTAAAAGAAAAGTACTTGTAAAAAAGAAAAATCATGAGTGAAACTTATTTGATGCGCAGTTTGATGTTTGTGCCTGCACACAATCAAAAATTGCTAGATAGTGCGGTAAAACGTGATGCTGATGTTTTATTGCTTGACATTGAAGATTCTGTTCCATATCCGGATAAACAAACCTCACGAGACAATATTAAAGAGTTTGCTAAACGAGATGATTTGAATGGTAAATTGCTGTTCCCCAGAGTGAATGACAGGGAAAGTGGCGAATTACTGAAAGATGCCTATCAACTTACCATAGAAGGGATTGCAGGCTTTATGTATCCTAAATCAACAACAGGAGAAGATATTTATTTTTTTGGAAAATTGCTTGAAACCATTGAGTATGAGAAGGGTTTTCCTATAGGTACTTTCAAAATTATTCCTTTAATAGAAACGGCTGGTGCCGTTATGAATATAAAGGAAATATGTACCTCTTGTAGTAGGGTAATAGCTGTAGCATTCGGTTGTGAAGATTATATAACAGATTTGCGAGGGAAGCATGATGTGGATGGTGTAAGCATAATAACGGCTCGTAATCTGATTTGCATTGGTGCACGTAGCTGTGGAGTGTTTCCTATTGACACGGTACATATCAGAGTACATGATTTGGAAGATTTAGAAAAGAATTTAATATTGAGTAAGAATTTAGGATTTGAAGGTATGTTGGTTCTGAATCCTAAGGAACTTCCTTTGGTAAATTTATATTACTCTCCGACTAATGATGAGGTTGCGTGGGCTAAAGAAATGATTCAACTTTCTGAGGAGGCTATTAAAGAAGGTAAAGGAGTGGCTGGGAAAGATAACAAGTTCATTGGACCACCAATGGTAAAGATGGCACGCAATATACTGGATAAATATGAATTAATAGCTATTAGGAAGAATAATATATGATGCCATTAAAAAAGGAAAGCGAAGAGTTGATGGTTACTATTCGTTGCATTACTTATAATCATGAAAGATATATTCGGCAATGCCTTGAAGGTTTTACAATGCAGAAAACGAATTTTCGGTTTGAGGCTATTGTGCATGATGATGCTTCTACTGATGGAACTGCGAATATAATACGTGAGTATGCGGAAAAATATCTGGATATAATAAAGCCTATTTTTGAAACGGAAAATCAGTATTCAAAGCATGATGGTTCTATTGCACGTATTCTGAATGAGCATACGCATGGTAAATATGTGGCAATGTGTGAGGGGGATGACTATTGGATTGATCCGTTGAAACTTCAAAAACAGGTGGATTTTCTTGAAAACAATCCTGAATATACAATGTGCTTTCATAATGCAGTTGTGTATAAAGAGGAAATTCCTAATGTTTCATTATTCAACTTGATGAAATACGATGAAGATTTAAGTATTCATGATGCTATACATAAATGGTTGGTTCCTACTGCATCTATTGTATTCCGTAGAGATGCTATTCCAAATTATCCACAATGGATGCCACGGATATATAGTGGTGATTATTCATTAGTTCTTCTTGCATTATATTATGGAAAGGTTCGTTATCTTCATTCTATATCTTCAGTTTATCGTTTATCATATTCTACAGGTAGTATGTCTACATTGATGAAAAACCAGGGAATGTTTGTAATACAGCAACATCTTTTTTTACTGAAAGCGTATAATAAAGGAACTAATTATATTTTTAAAAAAGAAGTTGATTCTCGAATAAAAGAATTAGAGAAAGAATTACATTTTCAAAAAGCAAAAAAAACTAAAAATATATATTATCTATTGCTTTCAGTGGATTTGATAGTTAAAAAGGGCTTGAATAGATTAGGACTAAAAGGATAATGATATCATTAAATAAGTTCACTCGAATAATTGGTTTAGTGTTTTTATACATTATATTGTATTTATATATATATAATCCATATATAAATATTTTGGGGGTGGCATCAGTTCGATTGTTTTATCCGATAGTCTTTTGTACTTTTTTTTTTATGAAAGCTTTTTCGACTGTTGTAAAAAAAACGCTAAAGCTTGATGTGCTTGTTCTTTTTCTAATATTATTATTTGTTTCTGTGCGAGGAATATTTGGAGGGGAATTGTCTTGGTTGAATAGAGCGATTTCTTTATTTATAGACGGGTATATAGTAAGTGCCTTTATTATAGTTCTATTCAAAAAATATTTTAAGGATAAAAATTTGGCAGACATTCTTTATTTTAATTCAATGATAGCTGCAATAATTTCATTTGTTTGTTTGCTTAATCCTAATTTTAATGATTTTGTTCGTTCAAATTTTTCATCTATTAACCAAGATTTTAATTTTCTTGCTTTTCGCGGATATGGCTTATCAGCAGGTTTGACTTTTGATTATGGAATGATTCAAGGTTTAGCATTGTCATATTGTTTGTTTCAAAAGTCTAAAAAAAGTCTTCTATTGATACCACTATTTTTAGTCTCAATATTGTTTAATGCTCGTACAGGAATTGTTATTCCTGCATTGGTTCTTTTTTATTTGTTATTTATTCGATTAAAGATTAGGTATTGGATGTTAGCAGGAATCTTATATGTTGCATTTATGTTTATAATTACAACTGATTTTTTCTATGAGAATTTAAGAACCTTTATGTGGCTTGAAAAAGGTTTCGAAGAGATTACTGACTCTAGTAATTCTGCTACATTTGACACGTTAGATAAAATGGTAATATGGCCGTCTTCTATTGAAGGTTGGATTTGGGGGACGGGTGAGGATCTTTTTAATAATAGGTATGGACGTAACTCAGATATAGGTTATATTCTTCAGTTGAATTATGGTGGATTGCTTCTTTGTTTTTTTATTCTGTCATGGCTTTTGGTGATACTTTTCCGAGTAAAAAAATATGCGAATAAGCAATATTTTATTGTTGTATTCTTTGTCGTTTTTGCAATTGTATTGGGAAATTATAAAGGGGATATTTTTTCTTCAAACATTCTGACTAGAGTGCTTTTGCTACTATACGTGTATAGTGTTTATGGTAGTTGCATATATATGAAAAGGAGTTTGATCAGTAGCACTATTGTTCATACATGAAACTATTATTTGTCTCTTCATTATATCCAACTGCCATAAAAAATGAATTTGCCTTAAGTAGCAAAAGGGGAGCCTCTTTGCAAAATCAGGTAAATGCTTTTCAATGGGCTATGATGGAAGGTCTTGTTTTGAATGAATTGGATTTTAAAGTTGTATCTTTTCCGGCATTGGGGGCATACCCTTTGCATTTTGAAAAGTTGTTTGTGTCAGGGGCGGAGATAATGTATAATGGCAGATGCTATGGTACGTCTGTAAAGTACTCTGCGTTGGTGGTTTATAAAGAGTGGGATATACAAAGACGTTTGAAAAAATATGTGGAAGAATGGATTTTCCAATCAACTTCTTGTAGCAATGAGCCAATGATAGCATTGGTATATACGTCTGCCGTGATGTTTGTAGAGCCTTTGGTGCAATTGAAACGTAAATATCCTAATCTTCATATCTGTTGTGTTATTACAGATTTGATAGATGATGCTATGAGTTTTGATTCCAATAGGTCTTTTTTTAAGCGAATTCAAATAGCGCGAGAGAAAAAATTGCAAAAGAGTTTATATAAAGAAATAGATTTCTTTGTCTTGCTTTCGAAGCCATGGAAGAAAAAATACCGGAAGCGGTAGGGCAAAATATAGTGATTGAGGGCATTTATGGTAGGCATGAGTCACCGGTGGTAGAGAATACATATAGGAATGAGAACCTGAAAACTATTCTTTACGGTGGCACATTACAAGAATTTTCAGGCGTGAACGATTTTGTGGACGCATTTATGTTGCTGAAAAGCGAAAATTATCGTTTGGTTATATGCGGTTCCGGTTTTTGTGAGTCGCATATCAAAGAGTCTGCAAAAAAAGACGATCGCATAGATTATAGAGGAACGGTTTCTCGTGAAGAACTTTTGCTTTTGCAAAGAAAGGCTACGTTGTTGGTCAATCCTCGTAAGCCGACCGAAGAAATTACTCGTTTTTCTTTTCCATCGAAAACCATAGAGTATCTTGTTTCAGGTACACCTATGTTAGGATATAAGTTGGAAGGGATTCCGGCGGAATATTATGATTATTTTTATACGGTTGATGACCTTTCTATTCAGGGAATGGCGAATAAACTGGAAGAGGTGCTCTCTTTGTCGGATGAAGAAAGGCATTTGATGGCTGAAAGGGCTAAAACTTTTATTTATCAAAATAAAACAGCCGAATATCAAATAGGGAGATTATTGAGTTTTTTGAAATCAAAATTGAGGTGATAGTTGGTTGATGAAACTTCTTCAAATTAATTCTACTCTTAATTGGGGCAGTACAGGGCGCATTGCTGAGGAGATTGGGCAAGTGGTTTTGAGTAAAGGGTGGGAGAGTTATATTGCCTATGGGAGACAATGTAATAAGAGTAAATCGCAATCCTTTAGAATAGGAGGCGATTGGGCTGTTTATAATCATGGCTTGCAAACTCGGCTGCTGGACAATCATGGGTTAGCTTCTCGAAAAGAGACCAAACATTTTATAAAGCAGATTGAAAGAATAAGTCCGGATGTGATACATCTTCACAATATTCATGGTTATTATCTGAATTATTCACTTCTGTTTGATTTTTTGTCTAAAGTCAACATTCCTGTGGTGTGGACGCTTCATGATTGTTGGGCTTTTACAGGACATTGTTCACATTACTCTTATGTAGGCTGTAATCGGTGGCATACTCTGTGTTACGATTGTCCTCAAAAAGGTGATTATCCAGCTTCTTGTTTGATTGATCGATCTGAACAAAACTTTCGGGATAAGCTACGTGCCTTTACTTTGGTTAAAAATATGACTCTTGTTCCTGTATCAGAATGAATGGCAGGTGAAGTACGGCAATCTTTTTTAAAAGATTATCCAATGCAAGTAATACACAACGGAGTAGATACGGAGATATTCAGGCCTCAACAAGTTTGCAAAGCAGATTTGGGTTTTGATAACAGATTTATGATATTAGGTGTTTCCAATGTATGGCTTTCGAGAAAAGGGTTGAAAGACTTTTTAAAACTTCGTGAGAGGTTGTCGAAAGATGAATATGTGATTGTATTGGTAGGACTGGATGAAAGTCAGATAAGGCATCTTCCTGAAGGAATTATCGGAATAAGACGTACAAATAGTGTGCAGGAATTGGCAAAATATTATTCGGTGGCAAATATATATTTTAATGCTTCTGTTGAGGAAACTTTTGGATTGACAATAGCTGAAAGTTTATCATGCGGAACCCCTGCTATTGTTTATAATTCTACGGCATGCCCCGAAATAATATCTTCTGATACGGGGTTTATTGTTGAACAGGGAGATATTAATGCTGTAGTGAATATTGTAAAACTAATGAAAGAAACAGGGAAACAACAGTGGATTTCAGACTGCCGTGAACGTGCTGTAGGCTTATATGATAAGCGAAAAAGATATGAAGAATATTTACGGCTGTATGAAGGACTGGTTTCCTCTCCATTGCTTGCTAATACTTGAAATTATGATAAAGCGACTGTTTTCATTATCTTAGTAATAATAAGAATAAAATTAATTTAATAAAAAATGTCAATATTCAAAGACAAAATCCTGCTAATTACAGGTGGTACAGGTAGCTTTGGCAATGCCGTGCTTCGTCGTTTCCTTAACAGTGATATCAAAGAAATTCGTATTTTTTCGAGAGACGAAAAGAAGCAGGATGACATGCGTCATCACTTGCAGAATCCTAAAGTGAAGTTTTATATTGGTAATGTCCGTGATCGTCAATCTGTAGATGGAGCAATGGTGGGAGTGGACTATGTATTCTCTGCTGCTGCCTTGAAGCAGGTACCCAGTTGTGAGTTCTTTCCATTGCAGGCCGTACAGACCAATGTGATTGGTACTGACAATGTGCTGGAATCTGCCATAGCTCACGGTGTGAAGAACGTAGTAGTGCTTAGTACAGACAAGGCTGCTTATCCCATCAACGCCATGGGCATCAGCAAAGCAATGATGGAAAAGGTGGCTATTGCTAAAGGCCGTGCCTTGGGTGATGAAGCAGGGACTACCATCTGTTGTACCCGTTACGGGAATGTAATGGCAAGCCGTGGTTCTGTGATTCCTCTGTGGGTGGAACAAATAAAGAATGGTAAACCGATTACGATTACAGACCCGAATATGACCCGTTTCATGATGACACTGGATGATGCTGTGGATTTGGTAATCTATGCATTTGAACATGGTCACAACGGGGACTTGTTTGTGCAAAAAGCTCCGGCAGCCAGGGCAGCCACATTGGATGTTTTGGCTCAGGCTTTAAAGGAAACATACGCACAGATAAAGCCTGAATATGGGGATACAGAAGTAAAGACTATCGGTACACGTCATGGTGAAAAACTGTATGAAACTTTGGTGACTCGCGAAGAGATGGCTAAAGCCATTGATATGGGTGAGTATTATCGCATTCCTTGCGATACCCGCGACCTGAACTATGACAAGTTTTTTACGGAAGGTAATGAAGATATTGCCCGGATAGAGGATTACCACAGCCACAATACTGCTCGTCTGGATTTGGAGGGTATGAAGAAGCTTCTTCTGAAACTCCGCTTTATCCGTGAAGACCTTGGACTGGAGGAAAAAGCGAAAACAACAGAAATCAAAAGTGAATAAGCTATAGAACTATTTTATGAAAATTTTAGTGACCGGTGCCAAAGGGTTTGTTGGGCGGAATCTGGTTTCCCAATTACATAACATCCAGGACGGGAAGGCCCGCAACTATGGAATATCGGGTGAAAATCTGACTATCTATGAGTATGACATGGATAGTGATCCTTCCGAACTGGAGATCTATTGCAAGCAAGCTGATTTTGTATTCAATCTGGCAGGTGTCAACCGTCCAAAAGACGAGTCTGAATTTATGAAAGGGAATTTCGGTTTTGCCTCTACACTGCTTGATATGCTGAAGAAGTATAATAATGCGTGCCCAGTGATGATATCATCTTCCATACAGGCTGCACAGGACAATCCTTACGGGGAATCGAAACGTGCAGGAGAACAGCTGATGTTTGATTATAGCAAAGAAACGGGGGCAAAGGTACTGGTGTATCGTTTCCCGAATGTTTTTGGCAAGTGGTGTCGTCCTAACTATAACAGTGCGGTGGCCACGTTCTGCAATAACATCGCTCATGACCTGCCGATCCGGGTGAATGATTCTTCTGTAGTGATGAATCTGGTGTATATAGACGATGTGGTGGATGAACTGATTTCTGCATTGAAGGGGCAAGAGCATCGGAAAGGGGAGTATTGTGAAGTGTCGGTAGTGCATACGATAACTCTTGGGGGCATTGTGGAACTGATAAAGTCTTTCAGGCAGATGCCTGATACTTTGGCAGTGCCTGATTTGGGTGATGCTTTTATAAAGAAACTCTACTCCACTTATCTTTCATACTTGCCTAAGGAAAATTTTTGCTATCCTTTGAGGATGAATGTGGATGAACGTGGTAGTTTTACCGAAATCATTCGTACTGCCGATCGTGGACAGTTCTCGGTGAATATATCCAAGCCGGGTATCACGAAGGGCCAGCATTGGCATCACACTAAGAACGAAAAGTTTGTAGTGGTGAGTGGACACGGTTTGATACAACTCCGAAAGATAGGCACGGAAGAGGTGATAAACTTTGAGGTGAGCGGTGAAAAAATGGAGGTGGTGGAGATGATTCCCGGATATACACATAATATAATCAATCTTTCTGACACGGAAGATTTGGTGACTTTTATGTGGTGCAACGAATGCTTTGACCCGGAACGTCCGGATACTTATTTTGAAAAAGTTTAGAACAATGGAGATAAAATTGGATTATTCTGATATCAAGTTTCAAGAGAACGGCAAGTTGAAACTCTTGATTATAGTAGGTACCCGACCGGAGATTATCCGTCTGGCAGCTGTCATCAACAAATGCCGTAAGTATTTTGACTGTATTTTGGCGCATACCGGACAGAATTATGATTATAACCTGAATGGGGTGTTTTTCCATGACCTGAAGCTGAAAGACCCTGATGTGTATATGGATGCGGTGGGAGATGATCTTGGTGCCACAATGGGGAATATCATCAATGCCAGCTACAAGCTGATGGTGCAAGTGAAACCGGATGCCGTATTGGTGTTGGGTGACACTAATTCTTGCCTGAGTGTGATAGGTGCCAAACGTCTTCATATTCCTATCTTCCACATGGAAGCCGGGAATCGCTGTTTTGACGAGTGCTTACCGGAAGAGACTAACCGCAGAATCGTGGATATCATTTCGGACATGAATCTTTGTTACTCGGAGCATGCACGCAGATACCTGAATGCTTCGGGGGTGGCAAAGGAGCGCACATACGTGACAGGTTCTCCTATGGCTGAAGTGTTGCATGAGAATCTGGAAGAGATAAAATCTTCGGATATTCATAAAAGGCTGAACTTGGAAAAAGGACGATACATATTGCTTTCTGCCCATCGGGAAGAGAATATTGATACAGAGAAAAATTTCTTGTCGCTTTTTAAGGCGATAAACTCGATGGCAGAGAAATATGACATGCCGATTCTCTACAGTTGCCATCCTCGTAGCAAGAAACGGTTGGAGGCGAGTCAATTTGAACTTGATAAGCGGGTGATTCAACATGAGCCACTCGGCTTCCACGATTACAACTGTCTGCAGATGAATGCATACGCTGTGGTGTCGGATAGTGGAACACTGCCGGAGGAAAGTTCTTTCTTTACTAA
>ERZ791659.1514-NODE-1514-length-11998-cov-8.61484_pt1 | contig 11998 bp, 8 predicted proteins | sample MGYA00510053_ERZ791659 | MGnify/ENA primary metagenome ERZ791659 (study PRJEB30046, sample SAMN00715192) | human gut metagenome | study: EMG produced TPA metagenomics assembly of the A metagenome-wide association study of gut microbiota in type 2... | reverse complement strand
GCCCGAATGCACAAAGCAAACTATTATCGGGCAGATTCAATCTGCCCCTACAGCAAAATGATAGCCAATTTTTGTTTTGACATACCCCCTACGGGTTAACCGGCCTTTTTCGCCTTCTCCACCGCTGCTTTCTCCATCCGTTCCGCCTTCTGCTTCTCATCGAATTTCTCATAAGCTTCCACAATGCGGGTTACCAGCTTATGGCGCACAATATCCTTCTTGTTCAGTTCTATGAAACTGATTCCTTTCACACCTTTCAGGATGCGTAACGCCTGCACCAGTCCCGATGTTTGCGAAGAAGGCAAGTCTATCTGTGTCATATCTCCCGTTACAATCATCTTGGTATTCATGCCCATTCGGGTGAGGAACATCTTGATTTGTTGCGTAGTGGTGTTCTGCGCTTCATCCAGAATTACCACGGCATCATTCAGTGTGCGTCCGCGCATAAAGGCGAGGGGAGCTATCTGGATTACATTCAGTTCCATATATTCTTTCAGCTTGGCGGCGGGTATCATATCCTGAAGGGCATCATACAAGGGTTGCAGATAGGGATCAATCTTATCCTTCATGTCTCCGGGCAGGAACCCCAGCTTCTCACCGGCTTCCACTGCGGGACGACTCAGGATGATTTTCTTTATTTCCTTGTTCTTCAGTGAGCGCACGGCAAGGGCGATGGCTGTATAGGTCTTGCCCGATCCTGCGGGACCGATGGCAAACAGCATATCATTCTTCTCATACTCCTGCACCAGTTTCAGTTGGTTTTCGCTGCGGGGCACAATCGGTTTGCCCGTTACGCTGAACACAATGGTGTCTCCGGTTTTCTCTATTTGGGGTGAACGGCCTTTTACGATGTCCAGTATCACTTCCTCTTTCAGTGAATTGTACTTTGCACAATGCTTTTCCAGTGCCAGTACACTTTCTTCAAAAGCACACATTTCTTCTTCGTCTCCCATCACTTTTATGACATTTCCGCGTGCCACAATGCGAAGTTTGGGGTACAAAGCTTTAATCATTTGCATGTTGGCGTTGTTTACGCCATAAAATATCACAGGATCAATATCCTCTAAAACAATATGTTTTTCTATCATCTAACTAGTTTAGGTACTTTCGTACATCGTTTATAGGGTGCAAATTTAATGAAAGGTTTTCATTGTTCTTATTTTCCGGGCAATTTATTTGCATAAGCTTTCATAGAAAAATGCTCGTCAGCACATAACTGAATATAGAAATACCGTTCTTCCAGAGTCTTTACTTGTGATAGAACGGCATAATGATGAGAGAAACCGATTGTGAAGAAAGATTCTATAGGGAAATCTTTTAAATTGGGCAACTGTAATTGACGAACTTCTTGGTATATGGATTCTGTAGGCTGCAAATCGTCAGTTGCAACTGACGATTTTGTATTCGTTTTATTTTCAGCCAGTTGTAATTTGTCAGTTATATCTGACGAATTTATATCAAGCATCTCCCATTCTTCGTAAAATATGCGCATCATTTTGAGATTAGTCTCAGAAAATCCTCTCAGTCCGGGCAATTCCCGTTGCAACTTGTTGCTGATGTAAGCAATGGCACCCTTTCCCCAGAAACCGTTACGGGAATTTTTCGAGATATAGCGACCTATTCCGTAATACAAAGTCAGCAACTCTTTATTTACAAGTTTAATGGCTTGATATTGACTCTGTAGGATAGCTGTCTTTATGGTCTGAACAGCTATGGCATATTTAGTATCTGATATGTGATCTTCTTTCATCTTTTGGTTTATTTAGGTCCTGATATACAGGGTAAGATGCAAAGATATTGACTTTAGCTGAATTGAGGAATTATAGTCACATAAAATTAATGCAGATTCTTACTTTCTCCTTGTATTATCACATTTTTGCATCATGTTATGGGGCAGGCTGATAAGAGTCTTTCTATATTCTGCTCTCTTTTTCATTTTTATTCTTTATCTTTGCGCACAAATATTAGAAAAGATAGAAAGATGATGAACTATATGAAAGGTGCATGTTGCACTTTGTTTTCGCTCTTATTTACTCTTACTGTTTCTTCGGGCTGCAAGGAAAAAGATATGTCCATGAAGATGAATGAGCCGCATAATATAAAAGGTGTAATCAGCTATAAACGCAGTTTTGGCGATTTGAATGATACCCACCTGGGTGTGGCAAAGAAAATAGGCATCCGTCCGTTGGCATCGCGCGCAGAGGCGGAAGGGATGGGGAGCAAATTGGTAAAGATAGCGCCTTGCGAGCGTTATGCCATGGATTCTTTGACCCATTCCATTCCTTTTTTGATTCCCCAGGCAGGGGCGTTGCTAGATACTATCGGGGCTAATTTTCTTGATTCGCTTGCTTGTAAGGGGTTGAATCCTAATCAGATTATTGTTACCTCCGTGCTTCGTACAGAGGATGATGTGAAACGCTTGCGGCGGCGCAATGGAAATGCGTCTGCAAATTCGGCTCATGCTTATGCTACTACGTTTGATGTAAGTTATCTTCGGTATAAGAAGGTGGAAGATCCTGATGGAAGACCGATGCAGGATGTGAGTGCCGATACGCTGAAATTGGTGTTGGCAGAGGTGCTGCGCGATTTGAGGAAGGCGGATAAGTGCTATATAAAGTATGAGTTGAAGCAAGGATGCTTTCATATTACGGCGAGATAAATAAGGAAGAAGGGGTGTTAGTCTAATCCTGTATGTTATTGGGAATGGGCCAAAACTCTATAACTATCAAATTGTTCACCGTAGGGGCGGATTGAATCCGCCCGAACAGCGGTCACGACCTGGGGAGTAATGCATCCACAAATATACCTTCGGAATGTTATCGGGCGCATTCAATGCGCCCCTACAGCAAAATGATAGCTAATTTTTGTTTTGACCCGCGATATTTACCACTCCTCCTTCTTCTCCTCCAGCGGCAAATGGTCATGGAAATGCATTGATGCGTGTGTCCCGTCACAGAACGGTTTGTTTTGTGACTGTCCGCATCTGCATAGCGTTACACGGTTGCGTATTTCGTAACTCCTTCCGTCTGCACTTTCTATGCGGATGCCCCCTTTTACCCAGATGGGGCCGCTTACTTTGATTCCCGGATCTTCTATAATACCGATGGAAGGCTTGAAAGGCGGTTCAAAAACCTTACCATTCTCTTTGTCCAGCAGCAACAGGCGTCCGCTGGGACAATGACCCACTTCACGCTTCACCAAATCCCTTTCTTCGGGGTTGCGAGCCTGCTCCACCAAGTTCCACACCCGTCCGTATGCATCACAAAAGCGGGCGTAGGCACAATACTGTTCATTATCCACCAGTGTCAGGGTGGGACCGTCTATTTCCTCGGCGCCTTCCAGTATGGGGCGTTTGTCGTTGGTTTCCGTCGGGTCCCAGTCGGCATGCTTGTGAGATCCGTCACAGAAAGGTTTGTGCTTGGAGCAGCCGCAGCGGCACAGGGCGATATGCCCGTCGTCGGTTTTCGGAGCTTCAAAATGCGTACCCTTGCGATATACCCAGGATGAACCTTCTTCGTTGGGCACAATGATTTCTTGGTCGATGGGCGGGTTGCCGTACACCAAGTACGGGCCGTCTGCTACAATCTTGATGTAGTAGGTTTCTTTCTTTTCTTCCATGGTCTTAATTAGTTATTAGTCATAATATGTAACACACAAACTCTCATACTTGTTTTCACAGTTGGCAGGGAAATTATATCTTTGTGCAGTTTTACCAGAACTTTTATTTAGAACCTCAAAAAGATGCGATACTTTATATATCTGGCTTACGATGGAACAAATTATCACGGTTGGCAGATTCAGCCCAACGGTGACAGTGTGCAGGAAAACCTGATGCGTGCCCTCTCCACCTTTCTCCGCCGGGAGATAGAGGTGACAGGAGCGGGGCGCACCGATGCCGGAGTACACGCGCGGCTGATGGTGGCTCACTTCGACTTTGACCAAGAGTTGGACACCGCCGTGGTGACCGATAAACTGAACCGTTTGCTTCCTCCCGATATTGCAGTGTACCGGGTGCGCAGGGTGAGGGATGATGCCCATGCCCGTTTTGATGCCACCTATCGCACCTATAAATATTATGTCACCACGCGGAAAGAGCCTTTCAACCGCCACTATGCCTGGCGACTGTTCAACACTCTGGACTTTGAGAAGATGAACGAAGCCGCCCGCACCTTGTTTAATTACACCGATTTTACCAGCTTCAGCAAACTGCACACGGATGTAAAGACCAATAATTGCCGCATCATGCATGCCCAATGGACGCAGACGGGCGATACGGAATGGGTATTTACCATCCAGGCAGACCGCTTCCTGAGGAATATGGTGCGAGCAGTGGTGGGTACACTGGTAGAGGTGGGACGCGGAAAACTTTCGGTAGAAGGTTTCAAAAAGGTGATAGAGAATAAAGACCGGTGCAGTGCCGGGAGTTCTGTGCCGGGACACGCGTTGTTCTTGGTGGATGTGGGCTATCCGGAGGAATTGTTTATATTATAAAGGTATGTTAATTACATACTTTCCTTACAAAGCATAAGTTCTAAAGGAACTGTGCTTTTCAGTAAAAAATTAGATTTATGTCGCAAAAATAATAAAATTAAATCAAAACAACTATATTTTTATAGTTTTTTTTTAGTCCGCCTTATCAATAATTTCTATGCCCTGCCGGTTTCATTAGATATTTACGGAACACACACCACCTTATCTTACCTCCCTATACATAAATCAGAGTCATTGTTTATATTGTATCTCATTGTAAATAAGTGGATTATAAAATAATATCCATCCATCCGGCAGGGAGAAATCCTTTCCTTTACAGAGTTCCTTTAGAACTTAGAACATGACTGTTATTGGGCTTTTGCGCATTCCGTTTCTTCTATAAAACATAGTGCCGTGCCAAGAGAATCCACACCCCATAATGTCATATTCTTGTTCTTTCCGACTTCTTTATAAGTTCAAGATAGATTTATATAAAAATCATATTAACCAATATCTAATATTATGTCAAATCAATCAAAAATGATCGGCGTATTGCTGTTTTCTTTCATTTTGAGTGGAGGGGTAATCAATGCATCGTCAAATGGGGATGCAGTTGGTGCAGGCATTGTACAACAGACCGGAACCTGTACCGGAATTGTTAAAGACGCCAGAGGCGAACCCGTTATCGGCGCCAATGTCGTAGTATCCGGAACAACCAATGGAGTGATAACCGGAATAGATGGTGATTTCCAGCTAAGTAACGTAAAAAAGGGAGATGTGATACAAATTTCCTTTTTGGGTTACATCACCCAGTCCGTCACATACTCCGGAAAACCTCTCAATATCGTGCTTCAAGAGGATAGCCAAACCTTGGATGAAGTCGTAGTAGTGGGCTTCGGTACCCAGAAAAAAGCCTCGGTGGTAGGAGCCGTGCAATCCATGAAATCTTCTGAACTGAGAGTGCCTTCCAGCAGTTTGAGTAACGCGTTTGCGGGACGTATTGCCGGTGTTATTTCCATGCAGCGAAATGCTGAGCCGGGTGCTGACGGAGCCAATTTCTGGATTCGTGGAGCAGCCACCTTTAGCGGTGCCACCAATCCCTTGATCTTTATTGACGGCGTGGAAGCTTCAGCCGGAGATATGAACGCCATTCCGCCCGAAGCCATCGAGAACTTCTCCGTACTGAAAGATGCCTCGGCAACTGCCTTGTATGGAGCCCGTGGTGCAAATGGTGTCATCCTTATTACCACCCGCAGTGGTACGGTATCTGAGAAAGCCCGTATTAATATCCGTATCGATAACACTTTCTCCGGCTCTACCAGAATGCTGAAGATGGCAGATGCACCCACCGTTATGCAGATGCGAAACAACTCTATCCTGACTCGTAACCCGAATGGAACACCTTTCTACTCGGAAGAAAAAATAAGTAACACTATTGCAGGGACAAACCCTTATTTATACCCCAATGTAGACTGGCTGGACTATATGTTCAAGGACATGACCACCAATCAGTCTGCCAACATTAATGTGGCAGGCGGTACGAATAAAGTAGATTACTTCCTCAGCGCTTCATTGAACAATGATAACGGTATGTTGCGTTCCGATCCCAACAACAAGTTCGATAACAACATCCAGAACCTGCGCTACTCCATCCAGAGCAACGTGGGAGCATGGCTTACCAAGACCACCAAAATCAATGTGCGTATCAATTCGCAAATCATTAACTATAGCGGACCTTCCATTAGTGTATCTAATTTATACCAGTACGCACTGGAAGCACCGAATATGTATTTCCAACCCTACTATCCCAATACCGAGAATCTGGATCATGTCCTCTTTGGCAACCAGGCGGGCGGCCCTATCGGAGCAGGAACCACCTCTATTTACAGAAACCCCTATGCCCTTATGGCACAAGGTCTTGCCAAGAATAGCGAGTCGGCCATCAATGTAGCGTTGGATCTTGACCAGAAACTGGACTTCATCACCAAAGGATTGAGCTTCAAAGCCTTGGTTTCCTACAAAAACTGGTCTAAGACGAAAGTAACCCGCAGCTTCGTTCCTTATTATTACCAGTTGGAGAGTGCCGATCCCATAGAAGGAGGAGGATACGATTTCAAATACAACTCTTTGAACCAAGGATCTACCGCTCTCTCTACCAGCACCGGGACAGAAGGCGACCGCTGGTTCAACCTTCAGGCATCCCTCAACTATCAGCGCACTTTTGGCGAGAAGCACGATGTGGGAGCCATGTTGGTGTACCTGCAACGCGAGTACAACATCAACAACCCCGGTGACTATTATGCCACCTTGCCTGAGCGCAACCAGGGGCTTGCCGGACGCGCCACTTATGCCTATGATGGCAAATACTTGGCAGAAGTAAACTTTGGTTACAACGGTAGTGAGACTTTCAAGAAAGGAAACCGTTTCGGTTTCTTCCCCTCATTCGCCTTGGGTTACCTCATTTCCAATGAAGAATTTTTCAAACCTCTTACAAAGGTATTCACCAGCCTGAAGATTCGTGGTTCCTATGGTCTAGTGGGTAACTCCAATATTTATGACAGTGCAGGAAACAAGTACCGCTTCCCCTACCTTACCAAGGTAAATCTGGGAGGTGCCGGCTACATCTTTGGTAACAACTGGCAAACCTCGGGCAATGGAGCCATCATTACCACCTATGGCGCTGCCAATGTAACCTGGGAAGTAGGAGCGAAGTACAACATTGGCGTGGATATGCTTTTGTTTAATAAATTAAACATCAGTGCCGACTACTTCCGCGAAAACAGAAAAGACATCTTCCTGCAGCGCCAGACCATCGGCGCCGAAACCGGTATCACGGGCAATCTCCGTCCCTATGCCAATTTAGGAAAAGTTCGTAACGAAGGTTTCGATATGTCCGCTGTGTATAGCCATCAGGTAAACAAGGATTTGATGATAACCGCACGAGGTACTTTCACCTATGCCAAGAACCAATATGTAGAGATTGACGAACCAGATTTTCCATTCGACTATATGTCACAGGTGGGCCGTCCGCTTAATGCCTACAAGGGTTTGATAGCCGAAGGACTTTTTACCAGCGAAGAAGAAATCAAGAACCATCCCGAACAGGTATTGAGTTCTACGGCAGTAAAAGTGGGAGACATCAAGTACAAAGACTTGAACGGCGACAACAAGATTGACGAAAACGATATGACCTATATCGGTCAGCCGGAAATTCCGCAAATCAGTTACGGTTTCGGAGCCAGCGTCAATTATAAAGGTTGGGATGCCTCCTTCTTCTTCCAGGGCGTTGCCAAAAGAAGCATTATGCTGAACGGAATCGCCCCCTTTGCCGGAGACTCACAAGGCGTATTGCAATGGGTAGCCGACAATTATTGGAACGAAGACAATCCGAATCCTAATGCCGAGTACCCGCGCCTTACCAACGGTATCAACCAAAACAGCACTGTTGCCTCTACCTATTGGCTCAGAGACGGTTCATACATCCGCCTCAAGAGTGTGGAACTGGGTTATACCTATAAGTTTGCACGTGTTTACCTCAGTGGACAGAACCTGCTTACCTTCTCCAAATTCAAGATTTGGGATCCGGAACTTTACACCAGTAACGGTCTGAAGTATCCCACCCAGAAGACGGTAACCGTTGGCGTTCAATTCACCTTTTAATCACCCATAAACATTTTAAAGTTATGAAAATTAAACATATACTCTTGTCATTCTGCTTGCTGGGAGCGACGTTAAGCGCTTGCGATTATCTGGACATTGTGCCGGATGACACGCCTACCCTCGATGATGCATTCAAGACCGAAACAGGTGCGGAAGGTTTCGTATTTGCCTGTTACAGCAAGATTCCTAACTATATGCACTTCCGCGAAAACACCAGTTGGGTAACCACCCCCGAGTTGGTAGGCTCTGCACACTGGACCGTTCAGTGGTTCACCTTTATGCAGATGCAGCAGGCCACGTACAATGCCGCCGATCCCGTTATTGACGTATGGCAATCCTCTTACGACGGCATCCGCCAATGCTATACTTTTCTTGACAACATAGACAAGGTGATCCCTGTAAAGGAAACTCCGGCAGCCTTTGATGCCAAGAAGAAAGTGTGGAAAGCCGAGGTGAAATTCCTCATCGCTTACTATCATTTCCTGTTGTTGCAGAACTATGGTCCTATTGTGGTGATAGACCATTTGATACCTACGGATGCGCCTGCCGAAGAAATGTTTCAGGCACGTTTGCCCTATGATGAATGTGTGAACAGAATAGCCGCCATGTTTGACGAAGCCATCCCCGACTTGCCCGAAACGGTAAATGAAGCAAACCTGGGACGCGCCACCAGCGTGATAGCCGAATCGCTGAAAGCCAGAATGTTCCTGTATGCCGCCAGCCCTCAGTTCAATGGCAATACAGACTATAGCGACTTTAAGGATAAAGAAGGAACCCAACTGATTTCCACTACCTACGACAAGGAGAAATGGCGCAAAGCGATGGATCAGTGCTGGGTAGCCATCCAGGCAGCCGAAAGAAGCGGCAGAGGACTTTATTACTATACTCCGAAAGCCGGTCAGGTACTTTCTGCCCGCGACCAGGCCATTGCAAACTGCCGCTACGTGGTGGTAGAACCATGGAACAAAGAGCTGATTTGGGGATATACCGGATGGAAAGAAAGTTTTGCTGACGCAGGTTCCATACAGGCACATATCATTCCTCATGGCATCAGTGCCAGTACCGGTGCGCCCTATGGCGCTTTAGGTCCCACGTTGTGGAGTACCAACCTGTTCCTTACCGAGAATGCGTTGCCCATAGACCAAGATCCTAAGTTCCACTATGCCGACCGTTTCAAGCTACCCGAAGGTGAAACAGAAATACCTTATCTGCACCGCAATCGCGAACCGCGTTTCTATGGGGCGGTAGGATTTGACGATGGCAGTTATCTGATTAACAGTGACACTATCAAGTTGGCTCTGAAATTCAAGGAACCCAACGGGGCGAAAGATGCTAACTCCGACCAGTTGTATGCCGGATATGCTTTGGCTAAGTTTGCCCATCCCAATACATACGTCAGCCTGAGCAGTAACGCGCTTACTTACTATCCGTTCCCCATCATCCGTCTGGCAGAGCTATATCTGGCTTACGCCGAGGCGACTGCCGAATATACGGGCAAATTGGAGGGTGAAGCCAAGACACGTTTCAATGAAATACGCAAGCGTGCCGGACTGCCTTCCATTGATGTCTCTCATCCGGGCGTGCAGGGCGAAGACCTGGTAAATGTGATCCGTCGTGAAAAGACGGTGGAATTTATGTATGAAGGTCAGATGCTTTATGACTATCGCCGTTGGAAGATTGCCGTGAAGGAATGGGCAGGAATGGAGAATGGCATGTTGGGTCTGAATGTATATGGCAGTACCCCGGAAGAATTTTATAAGCCTACCGTGCTGGATCGTCAGCCTTTCGTATTCCGCTCTTTCCAAACACTGGCTCCCATCAAGCAGGATTATTTGAATAAGAATATACATTTGATTCAGAATCCCGGATGGTAATATAGCTGTACTGATTGTTTTCACATAACGCGGGAGGACCGTATCGAAGTTCGGGTTGTAATGACCGGGATGGAGATACGGTTTTCTTTCTTCCGTCCCGCCCGTGGGGAGGGAGCGGGGAGGATGGTAGAAAGCGGGTAGAAAATAAGAAATATGTGGAATAAATCGGGTTTCTTTATACTGCATATTTCTTATTTCTCGCATAGAAGCTTGTTTTTTCTTAGTGTTAACCGGGCGTGCTACCAGGTTTCTACTATCTCTATATCTTTCCATCCATGCGGATTCGTTAGCATTAAAGAGTGGGGTTACGCATTCCGGCTGTGGCTAAATGCAACTCTGTCTGAATCTTGATTTGCTGCTCAATAAGAATAAAGAATTGAAAGATTAATAATTAGTTGGTTTGGATTCATTATAGGATGGTCTTGAATTATTTAACAGATTGGGGAACCGTGATTTTAGTGGTTAATGATTAGTGATAAATACCTGCGGAATGATAGCGCAGCCATTAATCACTAACCACTAATCACTATTAATTCTTCCCTCATCCTTTGTTCAAAGAAAAATATACCGTATTTTTGTTATCTGAAATAAAGATGATAATATGGCACAACCATTAGCAGAACGTTTGCGTCCGAGGACTTTGGACGATTACATAGGTCAGAAACATTTAGTGGGGCCGGGGGCTATCCTTCGCAAGATGATTGATGCGGGGCGTATTTCCTCTTTCATCCTCTGGGGACCTCCGGGGGTGGGAAAGACCACTTTGGCGCAGATTATCGCCAATAAATTGGAAACACCTTTCTATACCCTGAGTGCAGTGACCTCTGGCGTGAAAGATGTGCGTGAGGTGATAGAAAAGGCTAAAAGTAACCGTTTCTTTTCGCAGGCAAGTCCTATTTTGTTTATTGATGAAATCCATCGTTTCAGTAAGTCACAGCAAGATTCTTTGTTGGGAGCGGTAGAAACCGGAGTGGTAACCCTGATAGGGGCAACTACGGAAAATCCTTCGTTTGAGGTGATTCGTCCGCTGCTGTCCCGTTGCCAACTTTATGTTTTGAAGTCGCTGGAGAAGGAAGACTTGCTGGAGCTGTTGCACAATGCGATAGCCAAAGATGCGATTCTGAAAGAGAAAAAGATAGAATTGAAAGAGACTGATGCCATGCTTCGCTTTTCGGGAGGTGATGCGCGCAAGTTGCTCAATATTCTGGAATTGGTGGTAGAAGCGGATGCTGATGCCGAAACCATTGTGATAACCGATGAAAAGGTAACGGAACGCTTGCAGCAGAATCCTTTGGCATACGATAAGGATGGGGAGATGCACTATGATATTATTTCAGCTTTTATCAAGTCCATTCGCGGGAGTGACCCGGATGGGGCGCTTTACTGGCTGGCGCGCATGGTGGAGGCGGGGGAAGATCCTGCTTTTATTGCCCGTAGGTTGGTGATTTCGGCGGCTGAGGATGTGGGGTTGGCAAATCCTAATGCTTTGTTGCTGGCGAATGCGGCTTTTGATGCGGTGATGAAGATTGGTTGGCCCGAGGGGCGGATTCCGTTGGCGGAAGCTACGGTGTATCTGGCGACAAGTCCTAAGAGTAATTCGGCATACGAAGGGATAAACAGTGCGTTGGAGCTGGTTCGGGAATCAGGGAATCTGCCTGTGCCTTTGCATTTGCGTAATGCTCCTACCAAGTTGATGAGGCAATTAGGATATGGCAAGGATTATAAATATGCGCATGCTTATCAGGGAAATTTTGTGCAACAACAGTTTTTGCCGGATGAGGTGAAGGATAGGCGGATCTGGCATCCCCAGAATAACCCGCAGGAGGCGAAGATAAAGGAAAGGATGCAAGGGTTGTGGGGAGAGAAGTTTAAAGACTGACATCCACCGTAGGGGCGGGGTTTGCCCCATAGCCGTCAAGCTAAGGAAAACATTGTTAAATCATTGCGCAGCCTCCCCCTTTTAAAGGGGGATTTAAGGGGGATGTTCTCCTTTG
>ERZ791659.1511-NODE-1511-length-12044-cov-3.06256_pt1 | contig 12044 bp, 16 predicted proteins | sample MGYA00510053_ERZ791659 | MGnify/ENA primary metagenome ERZ791659 (study PRJEB30046, sample SAMN00715192) | human gut metagenome | study: EMG produced TPA metagenomics assembly of the A metagenome-wide association study of gut microbiota in type 2... | reverse complement strand
CAACGCATTCACTTCCCAGTCGCCCCACCCAAGCCATATCCGTAAGACTATATGCCATCTGAATGAATGAGGTTGCCATGATAGGCATTGCCAGATTGAACAGTTGACGGTTGATAGGGCCTTGCGTGAGATTCTTTATTCCTTGCATATAATTTTTATAATCAAAATGGGGTGCAAAGATACACAAAATTACTATCTTCGCACGTCTAATTATTCATTAATCAAAGTACATAGATACTATGAAACAGAAGTTTTCTACTATTTTCTTCCTGCTGCTGCTTTTGTTGGCAGATTCCCGGGTGGTAGCCCAAAATGCTCCGAAACCATTTGATATTGAACAACCTTCGCTTCGTGTATTCCTTCCTGCATCGGAACTGGCAACGGGACGTGCCGTTGTAGCTTGCCCGGGTGGCGGATATTCTCACTTGGCTGTTGACCACGAAGGTTATGACTGGGCACCGTATTTCAACAAACAAGGTATTGCACTGATTGTCCTAAAATACCGCTTGCCGAAAGGTGACCGCACGCTTCCAATTTCGGATGCCGAAGCTGCCATGAAGATAGTTCGTGACAGTGCGGATGTATGGAATCTGAATCCGAATGACATTGGTATCATGGGGTCTTCCGCCGGTGGTCACTTGGCATCGACCATTGCTACCCATGCTAAACCCGAACTTCGTCCGAATTTCCAGATTCTTTTTTATCCGGTGATTACGATGGATAAATCTTATACCCATATGGGTTCTCACAATAACCTTTTGGGTAAGGATGCGTCTGCCGAACTGGAAGCTGAATATTCCAATGAAAAGCAAGTGACGAAGGATACACCCCGTGCCTTTATCGTTTATAGTGACGACGACAAGGCTGTTCCACCCGCCAATGGAGTGAACTATTACCTCGCCCTGAACAAGCACAAAGTTCCTTCCGTTCTACATATCTATCCTTCCGGCGGACATGGATGGGGAATCCGTGAAAGTTTCCTTTATAAGAATGAGATGTTGAACGAACTGACTTCGTGGCTACGTAGTTTTAAAGTCCCTCATAAAGATGCTATCCGTGTTGCCTGCATCGGTAACAGTATTACCTACGGAGCCCGCATCAAAGATCGTAACCGCGACAGTTATCCTGCCGTATTGAGTCGTATGATGGGCGATGCTTATTGGGTAAAGAATTTCGGAGTAAGCGCCCGTACCTTGTTAAATAAGGGCGACCATCCTTATATGAACGAAAAAGCCTATCAGGATGCACTGGCTTTCAATCCCAATATCGTAGTCATCAAACTTGGCACAAATGACAGTAAATCATTTAACTGGAAGTATAAAGCAGACTTCACAAAAGACTTGCAAACAATGGTGGATGCTTTCAAAGCCCTGCCTGCCCAACCTGAAATTTATCTCTGCTATCCTTCCAAAGCTTATCAGACTGGTGACAATATCAACGATGATATTATTTCAAAAGAAATCATTCCGATGATAAGGAAGGTTGCCAAGAAAAACAACCTGCCTGTTATCGACCTTCATACGGCAATGGACGGAATGCCCCAGCTTTTCCCGGACAAGATTCATCCGAACGAAGCGGGAGCTGAAATAATGGCAAAAGCCGTTTATCAGGCCTTGAAGAAGTAATAAGAAATACAGCAATTACAATATGCCCGGTTGGAATTCTCTCGTGAAGAGAGCTTTTCCAATCGGGCATTTTTTAGTTTAAGGACGAATAATCTTCTTATAATATGCTAAAAATGTGGCTTTTAGCAAACCTCAATTCCATAGAAACTCTACCTTTGTGCACTTAACTATGTTAAAATGAGTAGTGGATGTTATGAATAAACAGAAAGATTGTAAGTTTTTCTCGAAGTTGATGGCTCACGCTAACATGGGGTGGTGGAAGGCCAATTTAGCAACTGCGAGTTATGAATGTTCTGAACATATATCAGAACTCTTAGGTTTGGACAAAACGGGGATTATCAGTTTCGAGGACTTCGATAAACGTATATTGGAAGGGGAGCAACATCTCACGGCAATTTATTCTTTAGGTGTTCTTCAAATACCGGAATCCGTATACTTGCTTGATACAAAGAAAGGTGCTGTTTGGGTACGGAGCAAAGTTTGCTTTAAAGAAACGGACGAAGAAGGAAATACAATAGTTTGCGGCATAGTCGAAATACAGGACGCTCCCGATATGGCATCGGCATATCAGGCTTTGCAATATAGCGAACGGCTCTTGCGCAAATTTTTCAAGCATCTTCCCGTAGGTATCGAACTATACAATAAAGATGGATTCTTGATGGATCTGAACGATAAGGAACTCGAAATGTTTCATGTAGATAAGAAGGAAGACATCTTGGGTATCAATATATTCGATAACCCTATCTTTCCGGAAGAGATGAAGGAACGGCTGCGGAATAATGAAGATGCCGATTTTACTTTCCGCTATGATTTCTCTAAAGTAGGACAGTATTATCAGAATTCGAAGAAAGAAGGAACGATTGATTTAGTGACAAAGGTAACTACCCTGTATGATGATGCTCTCAATCCGGTAAGTTATCTGCTGATTAATGCAGACAAGACGGAAACCACTGTCGCTTATAATAAGATTCAGGAGTTTGAAGAGTTTTTCGAACTGGTCGGTGATTACGCTAAAGTGGGTTATGTTCATTATAATATTTTGAACAGGCAGGGGTATGCCCAAAAGAGTTGGTATAGGAATATGGGTGAAACGGACGGTACGCCATTGTCTGAAATCTTTGGTATCTATCGGCACTTGCATCCTGACGACCGTGAATCAATGATTCGTTTTTTGGAAAATGCGCGGAAAGATGCAACTGCCAGATTCAATCGTGAAATACGTGTCCTTAGGGCGGATGGCGCATATACGTGGACGCATGTCAACCTGCTAGTCAAGAAATACGCTCCGCAAGATAATATTATCGAGTTAATCGGTATCAACTATGATATTACCGAACTGAAGGAAACGGAAGAGAAACTTGTCAAGGCCCGCGATAAAGCCGAAGCGTCCGACCGTCTGAAATCTGCTTTTCTGGCTAATATGAGTCATGAGATTCGTACTCCTTTGAATGCTATTGTCGGCTTTTCGAGCCTATTGGCGAACACCGAAGATGTGGCGGAGAAAGAACTTTATAATTCGTTAATCAGCCACAACAACGAACTCCTGCTCAATCTGGTAAACGATGTTCTCGATCTTGCCAAGATAGAATCCGGATATTTTGAGTTGCATCCGAATTGGTTTAACTTGACAGAGCTTCTTGAAGAGAGCGTTGCGGAATATGCCTGTCAAGTACCTTCCGGCGTCGAACTCCGGACTAACTATCCCGAGCAGGATTTTTTAGTGGATTTGGACAGGTTACGGATAAAACAAGTCTTGAATAACTTTCTCTCGAACGCTTTCAAGAATACATCCTTTGGGTACATAGAAGTGTTCTATGAAGTAGCTTCCCATTATGTACGTATCGGTGTCCGCGATACCGGCGGTGGTATTCCTCAGAATATGCAGGATAAAATATTTGAAAGATTTGAGATTGTAGACTCTTTTGCCCAAGGCGCAGGGTTGGGTTTGTCTATCTGTAAATCTATTGTTGATAAAATGAACGGACGGATATTGATAGACTCCCAACTGGGGGCAGGTAGTACTTTTGTTGTTGAGTTGCCTTGCCAATCTGTTCTGGCATAAAATAAAAATCTCTTGATAATACTTGATTATCAAGAGATTAATCCTCTTTTCGTGATCCAGCTGGGGCTTTGGGGATATATGCAACATTTTGAAAATCAAAGGATTGCTGTTTGCTGCTTTATAGCTTGGTATCTTTTTGGTATCATAAATTTATCTCGTGTAATATTGAAATATACAAAAGAGGTTGTCTTCTATATTCAAGGTGGAACGATAATGATAATTGATAAAAAATATAATATGATTGTGAAATAGTAGTAATAAAAATTATTCATGTTCTTTTTTTTGATTGATTATATTTTTTTAAATCAAAATACCCTTTTTGGGTGGCGTTTCCATTGCAAACGATTAATGTTAAATATATTTCGTTTGGTGTCCTTAAATTATGTAGCGTCTCTTCTAGGGTGTCGCTATACAATTTCATGTTACTTTCTACTTTTGAATTGTTAAGTAGATTTTCCATTCTTATTCGCCCAACTATTTTTAAGTCGGCAAAAGCTTGTGTTAAAGTGTCATCAATGTTCATTGGTATTAAATTAGTTTTAAATGAACAAAGAGAATCATCTTTTTGTTTATGCTGATTTGGGTGTTTCTGACTTTTCTTTTAGATTTTTTATTTCTTCATGTAGCTTTTTGTTTTCTAATACAGCTTCTTTTAGTTCAGAAGCTGTATTCCCGAACAAGGTTACTATGGTTTCGTACTTCTTCATGCTTACATATTGACTTTCATCAAAATTATTACTTTTATTTTCACTTACAGTTTTGTACATTTCGCCTTCTCCCCGAAGAAGCCATTCGGCGGAAATGTTTTGGAAGGCATTTAAAATACTCGAAATCGTCTCAAATGTGATAGTAGCCCCTCCATTGAGCTGCCGGGATAGTCTTTTTTGCATTGCTTTATCCTCTTTAGAGAATTTGGAGGGGTTAGTTCTTTCTAAAGCAAATACTTCCATAATCCTTTTTCTTACTAAATCTTCCATACTACTGCTATTTATATTAATTCTAAATAGACATATTTGGGTGAACTTTTCCTTTTGTTTTCTTGTTTGTTACTCAAAAACGTCTAATTTTGCACCCGTAATCCCATAACGCAGGATGCGAACGGATATAAAAAGGGCTGTCACGATAAAACCGTGATTTTGTTGAACCCAAAATTGTCTCAACGGCAAATATAGTGACTCCCTTTTAAATATCCAATAAAAAAGACGATAATGTCTAAGTAGGTTTCGTGGCTGTTACCTCAAATGAAGAATATATTAATCCGAGCTCTATTCGAGTAACTATCAACAGCCACATTAGATAGTGAAAGGATAGGGCTTTTCTTTTTAATCAGATGAATCTGATAGAACGGAGAAGTTATGAATGAAACAGAAGCAATTTTAAGCCTTTTGAAAGCATTGTGTGGCGAAGTAGCTGAACTACGTATGGCAGTCGAGGAAAAGACTGCTAAAAAGAAGAACTTCACTTATAATGAAACCTGTGAATATCTTCGGATAAGCCGCACGACTTTAAATGAAAGAATGAGACGCGGTGAATTCTCATGGGCTGTAAAGCGTGGAAAAAGTTGGCTTTTCCCTTTCGAAAAATTAAAAAAATATGCGGGCAATCAGATTTAGTATCTAATGCGCATATGTCTTTATAAAACCCAAATCGCCGCTCCTGTGAAGTGCCCGGTCTTTTAATTTGTGAATATTATGGTTTAAAATTTTGATGGGTCGTTTTTCTCGTATATGAACGGCCACCAGGTGTACGGTTCGTGAGAATAGTCCACTTTAAATAGAGTTTTCAAACCGATTATATAACTTTTAAAAATCAAAATTATGGCAATGCACACATTTTTTGAAGTTCGCATCCGTTACGAAAAAATGATGGAGAACGGTACGAATAAACAAGTGACCGAGCCTTATTTGGTCGATGCGCTTAGTTTTACGGAAGCGGAAGCTCGTATCATTGAAGAGATGGAACCGTTCATTTCGGGTGATTTCAAGGTAAAAGCTGTGAAACAGGCTAATTACAGCGAATTATTTTCGAATAATGATGCTAACGCGGATATCTGGTATAAGGCAAGATTGTCCTTTGTCACGCTGGATGAAAAGAGCGGCGCCGAGAAGAAAACCTACACTAATATTCTTGTTCAAGCTGTGGACTTGCGTGCTGCAGTCAAAAGGCTTGATGAAGGTATGAAAGGAATAATGGCAGACTATAAGATTGTTTCTATTGCTGAGACTAAGATAATGGATGTGTATATGTACGTACCGGAAAAAGAACAATAATGAGGTTTATACAATTCATATTATCCATACTGCTTGTGGTCTGCTCTTTCATTATGCTGGCGGGAGCGATGATAAATCCTAGCCCTATAAAGATGTTGTCTGTAATCGGGATGCTAATAATATTCATCTTGTGTTGTGTGATGTCTAGAATAGCTTCCCGGGAGTTATTAGACGAAAGTAAATAATAAAATATAATTTAATGCATATGATTAAATGGCTTAAAAGGAAGTTCGGTATATCCGAATTAGTTGACGAACAACGGAAAACTAATGAATTACTTGAAAAGATTCTAGAAGAAAATTCGAGAACCTCTAAATCGCTTAGAGCGCATAATCGCGCCTATCATATAAGTGAGTATTGATATAAGAATATAAGAAATGGAAAGGAATGAAATTTTAGACAGCGACTGTTATGTCCGCAGCAGTGCCGCCGGCAACCCCAACACCCCGGCGGATACCCTAGTGAAGTTGTCGGAAGACAGCGACTGTTATGTCCGCAGCAGTGCCGCCGGCAACCCCAACACCCCGGCGGATACCCTAGTGAAGTTGTCGGAAGACAGCGACTGTTATGTCCGCAGCAGTGCCGCCGGCAACCCCAACACCCCGGCGGATACCCTAGTGAAGTTGTCGGAAGACAGCGACTGTTATGTCCGCAGCAGTGCCGCCGGCAACCCCAACACCCCGGCGGATACATCGGGTGATAGAGAATTTGTAATCACAGAAACTTATGTAGCTATCAAGGGTACAAATCACTTATGGTACAAACATAATTATCCCAATGTTGCTCCGTTTTATACATGTGGCTGTTTCTGTGGTTCTCGTAAGCAATTGCTTTCAAGGATTTATTCTATTGATAATCTTTCCGCCGATCCTTCTGTAAGAAAGAGAATATTGGATGCGTTAGATAGGAAATTTGAGGAAGTGTTTAATAAATAACAGATTATGGAACTGAAAGATTACAAAATCCCTCCCGAATGTTCTCGTGTATCAGTAAAGGCGGAAGGTTGTATGTTGGTTATAATGTTCGAGCCTGATACTCCGAACAGTTTTTTCTGCGACGAAACGGAATCTGTAGAGGAAGAACCACGGGTGGGACATTTGGCTATTATGTGGGATAACCAATGCAGTGCGGCTATCATATCAAAAGTATCTGATATTGACTATTCGGATTTCACATATAAGGCGAAGAATGGTGTATGGTACCGGAAAGCTATTCGCTTTCGTAACGAGGAACAGTATAATAAAATACTTCAATCAAATGTTGCAAAAAAGACTAAAATCAAAAAGTAACAGCTTGAAAAATAAACTGGATGCTGTCTTTAGTGAATTTATCCGGCTGCGTGATTCTAGGGATGACGGAACATTTGTCTGTATCTCGTGCGGCAGGCTTTTGCCTTATGACCAGGCGGATTGTGGGCACTACATTAACAGGAAGCACATGTCTACCCGTTTCAGTGAAAAGAACTGCAATGCCCAATGTCGTTCCTGTAACCGCTTTGATGAGGGAAACATTCAAGGTTACCGTCGTGGGCTTGTCGCCAAATATGGGGAATCAGTGGTTTTAATGCTCGAAGCATCAAAGAATCAGATAAACAAACTGTCTGAATTCGAATATAAGGCAATGATTGACCATTACCGTAAGGAAGTCAAACGTTTGAAAAAAGAGAAAGGAATAAAGTAAATAATGGAAACGTATAAAAAGGTAAAATGTGACTGCCGCGACTGTAAGCGTGCAGGTCCCGTAGAAAACTTCATGGTATTTTGTCCTATTCATGGGTGTAAACGGTCTGTAGGATTAAGAATGTGTATGTATTTTCAGAAAAAAGATGTTCGACAAGGTAATAATAAAGGCTACGGTTGACACTGCTGATATTGATACGATTGTCTTACGGAACTACCTGGAACAATGTACGGAAGGTGATGAAATCTATTACAAATCGACTGCCTATGCCAACTTCGATGGGTGCTTCATTGAATTACGCGGCAATAAATTGCGTTGTAAATGCTCCATCTGTAAGTTGTATAGTAAGGGAAAGACTGGAAAGCTCGACAATAGCCGACCTATGACCTTTGCGATGGCTGTTCGAACGATTAAAGAATTGCTGCTAAGGCTTTGTATAAGAATGGAGAATGCGGTAGTTACTTACTATGAGATAGGTATAACAATAAAAATGTCTCATTCTGCCGACTGTTATATCAGGCATGTTCGTGAGGCTTCCGGGCGCATATTATGGAATGATGCGAATTTCCCGGAAGCCAAGCAGAAGACAACGGAAAAAAGCAAATATTTCCGTAAGGTTTTGAAGATATACGATAAGACATTTGAAGCCGGAGAGAAGGGGCGTAATGTTGGAGATAATATATTGCGTATAGAAACGGTGTACAGGCATCAGTCTGTATCTCTGTTAGAGTTGACCAGTAACCTCTTTCTGTCAAAGATTGGCCGTATATTTTATAAGGATTGGTCGGAATTATGCTTTGTCCGGGAGTTATCGGCAAAGAAGGGAATCAAGCTTTCGCAGCTTGATAAGGCTAAAGAAATTCATCGAATAGGGGTGACGCGTTACAAGGAACGTTACAAGGAAATGTATCTTGATGGTAAACTGACTAAGAAACAGTGGGAGACTATCAGAATATTTGCAAACAACTGGTCAAAAGAGCGTGAAAACTATATCGAAGAGATAGGTGATTTGGAACGGGAATTCAAATCCCGTCTTTTATCTAATTATCAGATTGGGATATTTACACCTATTTGTAGAAAAATATAAAACGTTGATTATCAGTGTTTTATGTGTAATAAGAAAAGCACCTTATGGTGCGCATGTAAATGTTTGATAATTAAATAGTTACTGTTTGTAAAATATAAATTTAACCATTTTCGGCAACTTGTCCTATACTGCCCGCAGGGCAGTTGGGTAACAACTTAAAAGGGCAGTTTGCTTTAAAAAAAAGAAAAAATATGTCGTATAAAGCTTCGGGCGTAATTATTGCGGTAATGCCTACCACGCATGGAATAACGAGGAACGGGAAAGATTGGGAAAAACAGGAATGTGTGTTAGAAATGTCGGATAAATATCACACAAAGATGAAGTTTTCCGTTTATTCCTGGGATGGTCCTATAGAAAATCCTCTTAAAGCAGGAGATAGCGTTGAAATATCCTTTATGGTAGAGGCGAGAGAGGCAAAAGGAAATTGGTTTAATGAGGTGAAGGCTTATAATATCGAATATAAGTGATGTTATCCTTGTTGATACGAAATAATAACTTGCAAGTTCTTGAAGAATATTCAAGGATTATATAAAAACAAAATATATGGGAAAAGATAAATATAATATCTCTGTTGTAGGATTTAGCCGCTATTTATTTAATGATAAAGATTTGTCATATTATGATGTTCTGAAAGAAGTAGAACACCCGTTGACAAAGAATGAAAACGGGAAATATAAAACATGCTTTTTTATATCAGATGAAGGTAAAAAGATGTATGCTACTCCTATGAGAATGGTCTATTGTGGAATAAGAGGTATTGATCCTTTCATGATAGTAGGAAGCGGAAAACGATTTGATTTTATAAATGGTGAAATTGTGGTTAATGACTTCAGTACTTTTTCTCGTACCAGGTTAAGGGTACATGAGCCTATGGATATTGATACTATCATTCAGAAGTATGAGGAATCGAAAAAGTTTATAGACTCTGTTATCGAATTTTACAAAAATGGTTTGGATAAAGGAATGACGGAAATTATAATGAAATGCAAGCGTCCGGTTATTTATCTTCTTAGGAAAAGAATATGTATTTCTAGAGAAAATGCAAACATATCTTTTGATATTGCCGCAGATAGATGTATCAGTGATATTCAGGAACATAGAAATGTTATCTATAATCCATTAAGTTATCTGTATAAACAAGCTTATGATGTAGTGAAAGTTAATACTAAAAAGAAAACAATTGTAGAAAATATCAACTATGAATAATGAAAGACAGCGCATTTTATTGGACTACATATCATACCTGTACACAACAGGAAAGAACTATGATTCTATTGGCAAACATATTAAGTATGTAACAGATTTTCTTGAGAGCGCCAAAGAAGTCAATCGCCGTGGTTATCTGAATTATAAACGTGAAAATGCGGATGCTATGGTGCGCCATTCGTTTATGTGTGAGGCTGTTTGTGATTTATTGTCTTATCTTAAAATCGGATATGGCCGACGGGAAAAGGCTGTAAAGCCTTTGGAGAAACTTGAGGTTATTTCAGAGAAGAATAAGAAACTGCTTAATGATTTTATAATATGGTTGACCGATAACAATGATTATTCCTCTCACACAATTGATGTCTATTATACCTCGTTGAGAAAATATTTTGAATACGCCAATGAATTAAATATGGATAATTGCAGACGATTTATAAAAAGACTTGAAGAGGAAAAACTTTCTCCAGCTACCATTCGATTACGTATTACAGCCATTGAGAAGTTTTCCAAATGGGTGAAGAAACCTATTGAACTGAAACGACCTAGAATGAAACGCAAGTTGGATGTAAACAATGTGCCGACAGAAGAGGAATATAATAGGTTACTGGAGTATCTGAAAACAAAACTCAACAAGGATTACTATTTCTTCATTAAGGTATTGGGTACTACAGGAGCTCGGCTCTCGGAGTTTCAGCAATTCACGTGGGAGGATATAGCGGCCGGCGAAGTTGTTTTGAAAGGGAAAGGGAACAAGTATCGGCGTTTCTTTTTCCAAAAGCAATTGCAGAGGGAAGTGAAGGACTATATAAAGGAGACAGGCAAGTCCGGTACTCTTGCTGTTGGGAGATTCGGGCCGTTGACTCAAAGAGGTCTTTCACAGCATCTGAAAGTATGGGGTAAACATTGTGGTATCGATTCGAAAAAAATGCACGCTCACGCCTTCCGGCACTTCTTTGCTAAAATGTTCCTGAAGAAAACCAAAGATGTAATTCAATTAGCAGACCTTCTTGGTCATGGTAGTGTAGATACAACAAGAATTTATTTACAAAAAAGTTATGATGAACAACAAAGAGACTTTAATAAAAACGTTACGTGGTAGTGTAGCCCAGCTCAATGAATTGTCAAATATGACTGAAGGCATAGATGTTTATGACGCTGCCGGTTATGTTGATACTGAATTTCTCATGGAAGCGCTTTCCTGTGTCAATACCTTTATGGATGCGAGTAATATGGTTATTACGAAAATATCCTCACTGTTAGCGCCGGACGCTCCGGTTGATGAAAGGAAGAGCCAAGCTGATGAAGGTAAGAAATGGAATGTGGAAGAGATACTGAAGCATTGTACTCTTGAGGATAGTGTTCTTAAACTTCCGAAAGTACAATTCAATAAGAAATCCTATGCTGAAGCAAAGAAATGGATAGAAGAAGCTGGCGGCTCATGGCAGGGAGGTAAGATACAGGGATTCACATTTCCTTTTAATCCGGAACGTGTGTTCTCCATCTTGAAAGAAGGTAAGCGATGCGATTTGCAAAAAGATTTTCAGTTCTTTGAAACACCTGCTGATATTGCAGACTGGCTGGTAATGCTTGCCGGTGGAATTCACGAAACAGATACCGTACTTGAACCAAGTGCCGGACGTGGTGCTCTGATAAAAGCGATTCATCGGTCGTGCCCGTCAGTAACAGTTGAATGCTATGAACTGATGCCGGAAAACAGGGAGTTCCTTCATACACTTGATAACATAATATTGCTTGATGAAGATTTTACGAAAGACAGTGTAGGGCATTACACTAAGATTATTGCTAATCCTCCATTTTCTGGTAATCAGGATATTGACCATGTAAGACTTATGTATGAACGCTTGGAAGAAGGTGGAACTCTTGCTGCTATTACCAGCCAGCATTGGAAATTCGCATCTGAAAAGAAATGTGTTGAGTTCCGGGAATGGTTGGAAGAGGTTCATGGAGAAGTTTTTGAAATCGGAGCAGGTGAATTCAAGGAAAGTGGAACGACTGTTAGCACTATGGCAGTTGTAATAAAAAAGTGATTCAAACGATAATAGATATGAATTTTAAATCATTGGTAGCTCAATTAGCAAATCGCATCAATCAGC
>ERZ791659.1507-NODE-1507-length-12073-cov-2.38309_pt1 | contig 12073 bp, 6 predicted proteins | sample MGYA00510053_ERZ791659 | MGnify/ENA primary metagenome ERZ791659 (study PRJEB30046, sample SAMN00715192) | human gut metagenome | study: EMG produced TPA metagenomics assembly of the A metagenome-wide association study of gut microbiota in type 2... | reverse complement strand
TTGTCCATGTCAGGACCAATATGACGCCAAAGTTCCAACATAAATGCTTGGCAGAAACGCATAATTTCCGCATCGCTCTTACCACGTGGAGAGAAATCTGAGCCACCTTTACCACCACCCATAGGGAGAGTAGTCAAAGCATTTTTGAAAGTTTGTTCGAAACCTAAGAATTTAAGGATTGAAAGGTTTACTGATGCATGGAAACGGATACCACCTTTGTACGGGCCTATTGCGTTATTGAATTGAACGCGATAACCTAAGTTGGTTTGTACCTCGCCTTTATCATCTACCCATGCCACGCGGAATGTGAAAATTCTATCCGGCTCTACTAGGCGTTCGATGATTTTAGCCTTTTCAAACTCAGGGTGTTGATTATATATGTCTTCAATAGAGATAAGTACTTCTCTTACGGCCTGAAGATATTCAAGTTCGCCGGGGTGTTTTGCCTCAAGAGAGGACATGATTCGTTCGATGTTCATGGTATTATAATTTTAAGGGTTAATTGTTATTTTGTAAACGAATACGTATGCAAAGATAGGGATTCTATAATAATGTCCTAATGTTTTCGATAAAATTTTGCGTTAATAATGATAAAAAGATAGTTTAAGCCTCAAAATATATTATGTGGCATATTTTATTGATGTTTTTTTCTTGCATAGCCCGATTATTATTCCCAAATTTGCTATACCTTATTATATATAAAACAAATCGTTATGCTCAGTAAACTGAAATTAAGTCAGCTATATTTTAAAGATACTTCGTTTGTTAATTTAATGACTAAGCGCATTTTTAACGTTTTACTTATTGCCAATCCTTATGATGCATTTATGTTGGAAGATGACGGACGTATTGATGAAAAGATATTTAATGAATATACTGATTTAAGTTTGCGTTATCCTCCGCGTTTTACTCAGGTATCTACGGAAGAGGAGGCGTGGAAACAGTTGGCGAATATACCTTTTGATTTGGTGATCTGTATGCCCGGAACAGATAATAGTGATACATTCCAGATTGCCCGTAGCATTAAAGCAAAATATGAGCATATACCGTTGGTTGTATTGACGCCTTTTTCGCATGGCATCACGAAACGGATTGCGAATGAGGATTTAAGTGCTTTCGAATATGTTTTTTGTTGGTTGGGAAATACAGATCTACTGCTTTCTATCATTAAGTTGATTGAGGATAAGATGAACCTGGAACACGATGTCAAGGAAGTGGGTGTGCAAATGATTTTATTGGTCGAGGACTCAATTCGTTTTTATTCTTCTGTATTGCCTTACCTGTTCAAATTTGTGTTGAAGCAAAGTCAAGAATTCTCAACCGAAGCGTTGAATGCACATCAGCAGACATTACGTATGCGTGGGCGTCCTAAAATAGCATTGGCACGCACATATGAGGAAGCGATGGAGCTTTATGAAAAGTATGCTGATAATATATTGGGGGTAATAACAGATGTTCGTTTTCCGAGAAAAGGAGAAAAAGATGCTTTGGCAGGTATAAAACTTTGTTCGGAGATTAGGAAGAAAGATGAGTTTGTTCCGCTTATAATCCAGTCTTCGGAAACGGAGAATAAGGTTTATGCTGCTCGTTTTAATGCGAGCTTTATTGATAAGAATTCGAAGAAAATGAATATTGATTTGCGAAGGGCGGTGTCTGATAACTTCGGTTTTGGCGATTTTATCTTTCGTAATCCTGATACAATGGAGGAAATTGCTCGTGTTCGCAATCTGAAAGAGCTGCAAAATGTTGTATTTGCTATCCCTAAAGAGTCTTTTCTTTATCATATTAGTCGCAATCATGTATCGCGTTGGCTTTATTCCCGTGCAATGTTTCCTGTTGCAGAGTTTTTGAAGCAGATAACCTGGGATAGTCTTCAGGATGTTGATGCGCATCGACGTATTATTTTTGATGCAATCGTGAAATATCGTAAAATGAAGAATCAGGGTGTAGTTGCTGTTTTTAAACGTGACCGTTTTGATCGATATTCAAATTTTGCACGTATTGGTGACGGATCATTGGGAGGCAAGGGTAGAGGACTTGCTTTTATTGATAATATGATAAAACACCACCCCGAGTTTGACCAGTTTGAGAATGCCCAGGTTGCCATCCCTAAAACAGTCGTGCTGTGTACGGACGTGTTTGATGAGTTTATGGATACTAATAATTTGTACCAGATAGCTTTATCAGATGCAGATGATGACGTGATTTTGAAATGTTTTTTGAAAGCGAAGTTGCCCGATCGTTTGGTAGAGGATTTCTTTACATTTTTTGATGTGGTAAAATCACCTATTGCAATTCGTTCTTCCAGCTTGTTGGAAGATTCCCATTATCAACCTTTTGCCGGAATCTACTCTACATATATGATTCCTTATCTGGATGATAAGTATGAAATGCTCCGTATGCTGAGTGATGCGATAAAAGGAGTTTATGCATCAGTATATTATAGGGACAGTAAGGCTTATATGCAAGCGACTTCGAATGTGATAGATCAGGAAAAAATGGCTGTCATTTTGCAAGAAGTAGTTGGTAATCAGTATGGTGATCGTTATTATCCTTCTATGTCCGGCGTGGCACGTTCGTTGAATTATTACCCTATTGGCGATGAGAAGCCTGAGGAAGGTACGGTCAACCTAGCTTTGGGGTTGGGAAAATATATTGTGGATGGTGGTATGACTTTGCGTTTTTCACCATATCATCCGAATCGAATATTGCAAACCAGTGAAATAGATATAGCTCTAAGAGAGACACAAACTCAATTTTACGTGTTGGATATGAAGAATATCGGTCATAATTTTTCTATTGACGATGGGTTTAATCTCTTGAAACTTCACGTGAAGGAGGCGGAGAAGGATGGCTCATTGAGGTATATTGCTTCTACATTTGATCCTTATGATCAAATCATTCGTGACGGTTACTATCCGGGTGGAAGAAAACTAATAACTTTTGCGAATATCCTTCAGCATGATGTTTTTCCATTGGCCCGTATTCTTCAATTAGTGCTGGAGCATGGACAGAATGAAATGAGGCGTCCTGTTGAGATTGAGTTTGCAGCTACACTGAATATGGAAAACGGAAAGACCGGAACCTTTTATTTGTTACAGATTCGTCCGATAGTGGATAGTAAGGAGATGCTTGATGAGGATTTATCTTTAATTAAAGATGAGGACGTTTTATTACGTTCTGAAAATTCATTGGGACATGGCATTATGAATGATATCCAAGATGTTATATATGTGAAAACTGATGGATACAGTGCTTCTAATAATCAGTTGATAGCTTATGAAATAGAAAAACTGAATCGAGAGTTCCTGGATAAAGGAAAGAGTTATATTCTGGTAGGACCCGGACGATGGGGTAGTAGTGATACGTGGCTTGGTATTCCGGTGAAATGGCCGCATATATCTGCTGCTCGCGTTATTGTAGAAGCCGGGCTGACAAATTATCGAGTGGACCCGAGTCAGGGAACACACTTCTTTCAAAACCTCACTTCTTTCGGAGTCGGCTATTTTACAATCAATGCTTTTCGTAATGATGGGGTTTATAATCAGGAATTTTTAAATAATCTTCCGGCAGAGCATGAAACGCAATATCTTCGTCATGTCCATTTTGACCAACCTTTAGTCGTAAAGATGGATGGAAAGAAGAATAAAGGAGCGGTGATGTTGCCCGGAAAAGAATAACTGTTCTGCAAAATAGCTAAGTTAGTTTTTTATTAATATTAATGGTGTACATCATCGTCCTTGATGGTGCACACCATTAATTTAAGATATTAATATAATATCGTTTATTCTATATTCTTATATCCCATGTTATATAAGATGAAAGCATAAATATCTGCTGTTTCGTCAATGATTTTACTCATCGGTTTGCCGCCTCCGTGACCGGCTTTACTTTCTATGCGAATAAGTTTCGGGGCATCTCCTGTGTTAGATGCCTGTAAAGTTGCTGCATATTTGAAAGAGTGGGCTGGAACCACACGATCGTCATGATCTGCAGTTGTTATCATAATAGCCGGATAAGGAGTTCCGTCATTTTTAATATTATGTAGTGGAGAGTAAGCATATAAATACTCGAACATTTCTTTACTGTCTTCGCTTGTTCCGTAATCACTAGCCCAATTCCATCCGATGGTAAATTTATGATAGCGGAGCATATCCATAACTCCGACTTGTGGAATGGCTACTTTAAATAAGTCCGGGCGTTGGTTTACACAAGCTCCGATAAGTAATCCTCCGTTTGAACCACCTACAATGGCGATTTTGTCTTTGTTCGTATACTTCTCGCTAATTAAGTATTCTGCTGCAGAGATAAAATCATCGAATACATTTTGTTTATTCATTTTGATACCTGCCTGATGCCATTCTTCTCCATACTCACTTCCGCCACGCAAATTCGTTTGTACATAAATACCTCCATTTTCAAGAAATGGTAGTCGCATAGTTGAGAAATAAGGGTTGAGGCTAACGTTGAAGCCACCATATCCATAGAGGAATACAGGATTATTTCCGTCGCGTTTTAAACCTTTCTTATAAGTAAGGAACATTGGAACTTTAGTTCCGTCTTTGCTTGTATAGAATATTTGTTCGGTGACAAATTCTTCTGGGTTGAAATCAACCTTCGGGCTAAGATAAAGTTCGGATTTGTTTTTATCAATATCATATTTATAAATAGTTCCCGGGAAAGTGAAAGATGTGAAAGTGTAGAATGTTTCTTTGTCATCTTTATTTCCACTGAATCCAACGGAACCAAGTGACGGAAGCGTAATCTCATGCTCTTGTTCTCCATTCAATGCATAGACGTAAGCATGATTGGAGGCATCTTTATCATAAGTCAGGATTAACTTACCTCCTATAATCTGTGCGCCGGAGAGTACTGATTCATTTTCTGGAACTAATTCTTTCCAATTCCGGATGTTAGGTGAATTTATATCCGCAGTCATTACACGATACTTTGGAGCATCATAATTGGTGAGGATATAAATTGTATTTCCTATAACCTCGATCGGCATATAGATGAAATTGTAATCTTCCGTCATTGGGATAAGTGGGGAATTTGTTTTTGTCAGATCTTTGAGTGATAGGTTGTTCCCACTTCCTGCTCCCGATTCGTCAATAAATAGAATTTTCTCGTCTTCATCGGTGCTGGCAGAATAAAATCGTTTAGGATACTGAGGATTCTGATAGATTAATTGATCTTTTGATTGCGGATCGCCAATTTTATGATAGTAGACTTTATGGTTCTCATTTATATTGGAATATTCTTTTCCATTTGTTGGAGCATCATAAGCACTGTAATAAAAACCGTTGCCTTGCCAAGATGCACCACTGAATTTCGCCCATAAAATATGATCGTCTGTCAGCTCACTTGTTGCGAGGTCGATAACATAAATTTCTATCCAATCGGAACCGCTACGTGAGATTGCGTATGCCATATATTTCCCATCTTTGGAAAAAGAGATTCCATTGAGGGCAACTGTACCATCATCTGATAGTTTATTGGGGTCTAATAGCACTTTAGCTTCTCCATCGAGAGTTTCTTTTACATAAAGTACATTTTGGTTTTGTAGTCCGTCATTTTTGTAGAAATAGTATTTGCCATTCTTTTTGAATGGTGTACCTATTTTTTCGTAATTGGTTAGTTGGGTTAGTCTTTCTTTCAACTTATTACGAAAGGGAATTCTTGCCAGATAGGCATTGGTGATGTCATTTTCTGCTTTTACCCATGCAGATGTAGCTTGTGACGTGTCATTCTCGAGCCAACGATATGGATCAGCAACTTCTGTTCCGAAATAAGTATCCACTGTATTGTCCTTAATAGCTTCAGGGTAGGACAAAGTCGTTTTTGAACTGCAAGCACTGATTATTGCCATTCCGCTCATTAGAATTAGGTGTTTCGTTTTCATTTTTAATGTATTAAGATCATGCGCCAAAGATAACGCTTTGTTTTGATAAAACAAAAAACAGGTAATTCTTCGGAAAGAATTACCTGTTTCTATTATGAATAATGCTTATCTATTAGAAATAGAACGTCATGTTAAGAGAACCTCCTAAGCTTTCAGTTCCGATATAGAAACCTCTGTTGCCCGGTGATACTAAATCCGTTCTTGTTTCAATTTTCTGAGTAGAAGTGTTGTAACCTTCACTTTCTATGTAAGTTTGGTTTCCAAACAGATAGTATAGGCTTAGATTAACTTCTGCGCCTAAAGAAATTTTAGGAGCGATAAACCATTCAACACCTGCACTACCGGTAATACCTGTATAAAAGTCAGAACCTTGTCCATTGTTTTTGAGTATACGGTTATCGCCTAGCATAGTTTCATTATTTCTATCAAAAGCAATGCTTGGATTTTGATTGATAGTTGTCATTTCATTTCCCCAGCTATAAGTGGTTTTATCGTTTTGGAACGCAAATAACAATCCAGCTCCGAATACACCCTGAACTCTTTTAGAACCTTTACGATATTCTGCGCCGACAGCAATACTCATACCATTTCTTGAATGATGAGCTTTATCTATTACTTTATCGTTACTTAATGGGTTAAGTAAAGCAGCTTTATCATCTTTTACATAACGTCTGTCATATTCCGAACGAACCATGATTCCAACATTTGCACGTAAAGCCCATTCGTCAGTCAACATATATTTCCCCATGATAGAAACATCCGGCATAAGCATTCTGTTTCTGAAGTTTTTATTGTTCTTTGTAAATGGAGCTCCACCAAGACTTTCTATTTCATTTTCTTGTGAACCATTGAATGCATTACCTACATATTTCAACAATGGTACAACATCTATTCCTATAGCCCAGTCTCCTTCTTCAGGAAGATATTGCTTTTCAGCTTTTTCCTGAGCACTTACTCCCATTAATGGAAGTAAACAAATGATTGTTATAATTGATATTAATTTTTTCATATTTTCTGTTTTAATCGTTATGATTAGTAGTTATTGTTGGTTGAGCGAACTACGTAAGTGTATTGACCGTCAGCCACCAGAATACCGTTAGGCATAACATAATTACCAGATGAATAATAAGAATAAACTACATCCTTTTTAACTTCAACCCATCCGCTGATAGATGTTGAAGAACGTTGAAGTTCAGAATATTGACCAGTGAAAGATTCTGCTCTTACAGATACAGATACGCCATCAATAACTGCTGGGATTTCAACTTCAAATTCTCCTTTGTCATCTGTTGTTGTTTCGTAAACAGCGTAACCGTCTGCCTGTCCATTCGGATCTAATGATGAATTTGATACTTGAACAAATACTTTTTTTCCTCTTGCAGGAATGATATTTGTTACTAGTTGGCTTGTAATAGTGTTATAGCTTTCTCCCTCACTATAAGTAAGTTTACCTATAACTTTTGCTGTTCCTGGAATATCACTGATAGATAAAGATGTCTGATCTTCAGAACAACTAGCAAATAATGCAGCAACTAAAATAAACGCTGCAATAGCTTTAAATCCACGTAAAATGTTCATGCTTTTTAATTTTTAATTGATTAATAAATAAATGTTTTACGCCGCAAATGTATGTTTTATTATTTAATATCCCAAAAAATTAAATAAATTATTTCAATTGTATTGCATAAAGATATTTCTTATTTGCGCTAAAGCGCTGATATGTAAAATGTTATGTTTTAATAGCGATTCCTGTATTATGGTAGATGTTATAAAATATAAAATCACTGTTTTTGGGTATTTACGCTTTAATTGTTTTGTTTGTTGAGAAAACAGACTAAATAAAAATGTCCGCCACTAAGGGACGGACATTCATAAAAAGAATATATGGTAAATTTAAGTTTAGACAATGCCTTGTGCCATCATGGCTTTGGCTACTTTCATAAAACCTGCTACATTGGCACCTTTTACATAGTTTACATATCCATCTGCTTCACTTCCATATTGTACGCAAGCTACATGAATGTTTTGCATGATGCTTTTCAACTTTTCGTCGACTTCTTCTGCGCTCCAGCTTAATTTAATTGAGTTCTGAGTCATTTCAAGACCGGAAACAGATACACCGCCGGCATTGGCTGCTTTTCCCGGAGCATATAGAATCTTGGCTTCCTGGAATACGCGGATGGCTCCCGGAGTAGAAGGCATATTTGCTCCTTCGCTGACTGCCATACACCCATTGGCAACCAATGCTTTTGCATCATCTTCGGTCAGCTCATTTTGTGTAGCGGAAGGAAGTGCAATATCGCATTTTTCATTCCACGGACGAGCACCTGCTACATATTTGCAGCCATATTTCTCTGCATATTCACGGATACGGCCTCTATACAGATTCTTTAGTTCCATGATATAGTCCAGCTTTTCGCGATCAATGCCGTCTGGGTCGTATACATATCCGTCAGAGTCTGACATGGTAACGACTTTACCACCTAATTCAATTACCTTTTCTACAGTGTATTGGGCAACATTTCCGGAACCGGAAACTGTGCATATCTTACCTTTTAAATCAGTCCCTTTTGTTTTCAACATTTCCATGAGGAAGTAAATGTTCCCATATCCGGTAGCTTCCGGACGAATTAATGAGCCACCAAACTCACGTCCTTTTCCTGTTAAGACTCCGGAAAATTCATGAGATAATTTTTTGTACATACCGAACATGAAACCTACTTCACGACCGCCTACGCCAATGTCTCCTGCCGGTACATCTGTTTCAGGACCGATGTGACGCCATAATTCCAGCATGAATGCTTGGCAAAATCTCATAACCTCGGCATTTGACTTGCCGCGTGGAGAGAAATCGGAACCTCCTTTACCGCCACCCATCGGAAGCGTTGTCAATGAATTTTTGAATGTTTGCTCGAAAGCGAGGAATTTAAGGATTCCAAGATTTACGGAAGCATGAAAACGGATTCCGCCTTTATACGGGCCGATAGCATTGTTATGCTGTACGCGATATCCCATGTTGGTCTGGATATTACCTTTATCATCCATCCATGTCACGCGGAACTGGTAAACTCTATCAGGAATACACAGGCGTTCGATTAGGTTTGCTTTGTCGAATTCGGGATGTTTGTTGTACTCTTCTTCGATTGTACTTAAAACTTCTTCTACTGCCTGATGATACTCCGGTTCATTAGGAAACCTTCTTTTTAAATCTTCTAATACCTTAGCTGCATTCATAATTCTAATCTTTTGTTGGTTATTTCTTGTTTCTTGATTTGAACGGTTGCAAAAGTAAACAATAAATTCCAACTAACAAACATTTTATAAATAAAATGCGGTATTAAATATCAAATTGATTTATTTAATCAGACGAAATGATTAAAAAGATATTATTTATTCTTTTTATAAGCTTTATATAAAGGAATAATGACCAGTGCTCCTGAAATTATTATTGAAAGGATGACCGGTCCGTTTATTTGTGGTGCGGAAACAATTACAATGTAGCATATTGCTATCCATAATAATAAGAGACAAACTATTTGTGATTTTGATAAGGGCTTTCTCATTAGATGAAGGTGTTATGGCTTTTGGGTTAAGTAAAGAAGGGTATGTTGTCTTTATTTTAAGAATTGACAACATACCCTTTTGATTATTTATTCTCTTTTTTCTTTTTGTCGACAATTGCATCGATTACTGCAACAGCCGTGATATTAACGATGTCACGGACAGAACTCTCGAAATCGGTGAAATGGATTGGCTTTTTCAACCCCCTTTTGGATAGGGCCGATAAGCTCTGTGTCACACATTGCCTGAATTAGTTTGTATCCGGAGTTGGCGGAACTGAGGTTTGGAAATACCAAGGTGTTTACTTCTTTACCCGCCAAACGTGTGAAAGGATATTTTGCGTCACGCAAGGATGTATTCATTGCGAAATTTACCTGCATCTCTCCATCTATGGCGAGTTCAGGGTAATTCTTCTGCATATATTCTACCGCTTGATGAACAGATGCCGGGCTGCCGTCTTGATCGGATCCGAAGTTTGAATAAGAAAGCATTGCCATAACCGGAGTGTGGTTGAAGAACCGTACGGTTTGTTCTGCTAATTTTGCAATATCGATCAATGTTTCTGTATCCGGGTGGCGATTAATCAATGTGTCAGCAAGGAAATACGCACCCTTTTTGGAATTTAGAATATGCATGGTTCCGAAATGCTTGTATTCAGGACGAATACCTATAACTTCTTTTGCAACTTTGATGGTATTGGAGTATTTTGTATATACTCCGGTGATGAATGCGTCGGCATCTCCTGTTTCGACCATCATCATACCGAAATAGTTGCGCTCAAACATTTTATCGTTGGCTTCGTCGAATGTCGCTCCTTCGCGCCCTCGCTTTTCGGCAAGGATATGCGCGTAACGTTCGCGGCGTTCTGCCTCGTTGTCATGGCGCAGATTGATGATCTCGATACCTTCAAGGCTTAGCTCCAATTCACTTGCTAATTTCTGGATGCGTTCGTCATTCCCGAGCAAAATAGGATAACAGATACCTTCGGATTTTGCTTCTACTGCGGCCTTTAGCATATTCGGGTGGATGCCTTCTGCAAAAACAACACGTTGTGGATTGCGGCGTGCCGTATCATAAAGCTGGCGTGTCATTTTTGATTCGTAACCCATTAGTTCTTTCAAACGGGTACGATAAGCCTCCCAATCTTCGATATGTTTGCGGGCAACGCCTGAGTCCATAGCAGCTTTGGCCACAGCTATGGATACTTCTGTGATTAAACGTGGGTCTACAGGCTTTGGAATGAAATATTCCGGACCGAAAGTGAAATTGTTCACATGATAGGCTTCGTTTACAACATCCGGTACGGCTTGTTTGGCAAGATCTGCAATAGCTCTTACAGCTGCCAGTTTCATTTCTTCATTGATAGCTTTAGCCTGTGTGTCCAAAGCTCCTCGGAAAATGTAGGGGAAACCGATTACATTATTTATTTGGTTAGGATAATCGGAACGTCCGGTTGCCATCAATACATCCGGTCTTGAAGTCATTGCGTCTTCATAAGAAATTTCAGGGATTGGATTGGCCAGTGCAAATACAATCGGTGATTTAGCCATGCTACGTACCATATCCTGTGTCAGTACATTGCCTTTGGATAAACCAAGGAATACGTCTGCTCCCTTTATTGCCTCTGCCAGCGTGTGAATATCGGTGCGGCTTGTTGCGAAATATTTTTTTTGTTCGTTCAGATCGGTGCGGGCTTTCGAAATCACCCCTTTGCTGTCTAGCATTACGATATTTTCTAGTCGTGCACCTAGTGAAATATATAGTTTGGTACAGGATACGGCAGAAGCACCGGCTCCGTTTACGACAATTTTTACGTCTTCTATTCTTTTCCCTGCAACTTCCAATGCATTGATCAATCCGGCGCTGGATATGATGGCAGTGCCATGTTGGTCATCGTGCATTACCGGAATGTCCAGCTCTTCTTTGAGGCGCTGTTCTATTTCAAAACATTCGGGAGCTTTAATATCTTCCAGATTGATACCGCCGAATGTCGGTGCGATTGCTTTTACCGCTTCGATGAACTTTTCCGGATCTTTCTCATTGACTTCGATGTCAAAAATATCAATTCCTGCATAAATTTTGAAGAGCAAACCTTTACCTTCCATAACAGGTTTACCACTTAATGCCCCAATATCTCCTAAGCCTAGTACAGCTGTTCCGTTTGATATCACTGCAACTAAGTTTCCTTTTGCTGTGTATTTATAGGCATCTTGCGGGTTTTTCTCGATCTCCAGACAGGGCTCTGCTACGCCCGGAGAATATGCTAATGATAAATCGGTTTGAGTACTATAAGGTTTTGTGGGGACTACTTCTATTTTTCCCGGCTTTCCCTGTGAGTGATAAAGCAATGCTGCTTCTTTAGTTATTTTAGCCATAATAATAAATAGGTATATAGTTGTTTTATATAATGTATGGCAAAAATAGGAATAAAATTATATTTTATAGCTTTATAGCTGTAAAATAATGCAGTTTATTATCGTTTATTTCATTTTCGTGTTAATCAGCTATTACTTTATGGCTCCGTTCCAAAGAGTTCGTTTTAAAATAGTAGTGCAAGTCGTACTATTGTTCTTTATCTTCCTCTTTTTCCACTCCGTTATATATATTTAT
>ERZ791659.1506-NODE-1506-length-12084-cov-4.36262_pt1 | contig 12084 bp, 10 predicted proteins | sample MGYA00510053_ERZ791659 | MGnify/ENA primary metagenome ERZ791659 (study PRJEB30046, sample SAMN00715192) | human gut metagenome | study: EMG produced TPA metagenomics assembly of the A metagenome-wide association study of gut microbiota in type 2... | reverse complement strand
GCAAAGTCCCTTTCAAAAATGATGAATACCTTGCTTCCGGGACTTCGAGTTTCCGAAAGGCATGTAAATCAATCATCAGAGACAACAAAATCTAGAAATCACTGTGAAAACTAATTGCGGCAAAGCAATTGCTATAGTTTCTTGATGGCAGGACTCACTATATCGCGGCTGCAAAATATAATTAACCCATCGACATAATAAGCAATATGTGGTTGTGTGAGATATTGAGGCATGGGAAGATGGAATAATTTATTAACGGATATTAACGGAACAGGGGGATATGTGGTATAATTGATGGAGAATGTAGACAGGTTATAAGGTATGGCAGAGTGTCTGCGGAATGGAGAATAAAATGGGCAGTAAAGTATGGACAGCAGGTAATTTATATGTGAATCAATCCGGTAAGATCGTACAATTGATGGCGGTTGCAAGGCAGGAGGGCAGTGCGCAGGAGCTTGCCATATATCAGGAGATGCATGCACCATTTACCGTATGGGCAAAATCTCTGTCAGCTTTTGAGGCGACTTATCATAAGATGGCAGAAGTGTTAGAGGAGAAGCGTGCGCCTCAGGAGAGAACGGTAGAAGCATCCGGGGAGAAGCGTGCACCTCAGGAGAGAGTGGTAGAAGCATCCGGGGCAAAAAGTGCTTTGCAGGAGAGTGTGTCTGAAGTGTCGGCGCAGGATTTGTCTCAGGAGAACGAATCAGAGGCATCCGAGAATCAGCGCGCACAGGGGGAGAATGTGCCTGCCGGTGGGACGGATGTGAGCGAAGAAGAGCTGCGTATGGCACTGGAAAAGGGGCAGCCGGAAAAATATTTGTCCGGTCGTATTACAGAAACGGAAATCGCCAGGCGAGGCATGCTTCAAATATTAGATGCAGAGTCTTTTCGAGAAAAGAGACAGCTATTAGTGGGACTGCGTCCGTATATTGACAAACTGTTACTACACAATATTGCAGCAGCGTTAGATGTTGTTTTGGAAGAAGGAACACTTGATGATCAGTTTGAGTCACTGCTTCATTGTGTTGATGCACATGCCAGATATGAAGGAGGGAGATTGCGGTCATGATCAGGAAAATTATACGCAGTATGACACAGGGGTCTGTCAAGACAAAACTTTTTTTATGGGCAATGATTTTGCTGGGGATAGCGTCTGTTGCGTTGTTTATCGCGGCGTGGATACTGCAGCTTCCGGTATTTGCACTGGCAGCGCTTGTATTGTTGGTCGTTGCCTTTGCGACTGTAAATTCTGTTACGATCAATACACAGAAGGCTCAAAAATCAAATAAAGATACATACGATGAAGGAAAAGAAGCGCATTCGCCACAGGAACGGCAGCGAGCCAAGGCAAGATATCTGGCCTCGCTTCAATCGAAAGATGTCAAAAAGATATTAAGGCAGCATAAAGTAACACAGTCTCATCAGAAACTTATGATTGATTCTTACCAGGAGAGAAAATTAGAGCAGGTTCCGGCATTTGCCTGGAGAACTGACAAAACATTACATTTTCTTGTGCTAGAGGGCCATGCAAATGAATTTGAGATTCCCATGGATCAGATCAGGGGTATTTATTATGAAAAAAATGTAACTGCAGATATCGAAAAGGATTATATCCCGTTTCAATATAGTACGTACATTGCTAAAATGTTTCAAGATCTTTTGCCGGAATATGCAGAACGTAACGTAGACGGAGAACTTGTTTACCAAAAAAATTTATTTTATTTGAGCAATGGATTATACATAACGAATACGTCAATGGCAAATTTGATGAAGTTGTTGCCAAAGGTCCCGTTTTTATTGGATGACAGTGTGAGTCGCAGCAATCGCCTGGACGCATATTTTAAGGAAATATACAAAAATCGTGTTCTTTGTGAGGCCCATGCGATCACGATGGATCAGTACCGTCAGTCAATAGAGGACACATTAGAGGATTTGATACAGGCGCCCATCAGCGGACAGGAATTTGTGAAAAGTCTTCGCAATATGACAAAATACCATCTGATCGATCAGCAGCAAGTTAGCGGATGTAGCCAAAGATATCGTCAGATTAAAAATATATGACATGATGCAATAAAAATAATACGTAATTATATATTGACATATGTTAAAAATAAAGATATAGTATTAGTATACTTGAATTGCAAAAAGATGTTGACAGGATAATGAAAAAGCATTATCATACAAAAAGAACACTTGTTCGAATTAAGAAAGGATGGAATTTAGTTATGGCAAACGAAGTAAAGATCGATGAAAATAAAAGAAAAGCGTTGGAGTCTGCACTGTCTCAGATTGAGAAGGCATATGGTAAGGGTTCCGTTATGAAATTAGGCGACAATATGCATTTGAATGTGGAGACCGTACCATCTGGTTCTTTGGGGTTGGATCTCGCTCTGGGTGTTGGCGGTGTGCCAAAGGGACGTGTGGTAGAAGTGTATGGACCAGAGTCTGGCGGTAAGACGACCGTTGCACTGCATATGGTAGCAGAGGTGCAGAAACGCGGAGGTATTGCCGGCTTTATTGATGCGGAGCATGCGCTGGATCCGGTGTATGCCAAGAAGATAGGTGTAGATATTGACAACCTATATATTTCACAGCCGGATACCGGAGAGCAGGCATTGGAGATTACAGAGACAATGGTGCGTTCCGGTGCAGTTGACATTGTGATCGTGGATTCTGTAGCAGCACTGGTTCCGAAAGCAGAGATTGAGGGTGAGATGGGAGATTCTCACGTTGGTCTTCAGGCAAGATTAATGTCTCAAGCATTGCGTAAATTGACAGCGATCATCGGCAAGACCAATTGTACGGTGATCTTTATCAACCAGTTGCGTGAGAAAGTTGGTGTCATGTTCGGTAATCCGGAGACAACGACCGGTGGCCGTGCATTGAAATATTATTCCTCCATTCGTTTGGAAGTCAGACGTGGGGAGCAGATCAAAAAGGATGGTGAGGCGATCGGTAATCGAACCAAGATCAAAGTTGTGAAAAATAAAGTGGCACCACCATTCCGTACTGCTGAGGTTGATATTATTTACGGAGAGGGCATTTCCAGAGAAGGAGATATTTTGGATCTGGCCGTTGCAGAAAATATTGTCAATAAGAGTGGCGCTTGGTATGCCTATAACGGAGATAAGATCGGTCAGGGACGTGAAAATGCAAAACTGTTCTTGAAAGAACATCCGGATCTGATGGAAGAGGTTGAACAAAAAGTACGTGAAAAATATGCTCAAAAAGAGGGTGTTGATCAGGCAGAGAATGAGGAAAAGGCGTCTGATAAAATAGTTAAGGAGCCGGTTAAGGCAGCCAAAAAGGCTGACGATGCGGAATAATCGATGGAAGATGAGAAATTAAAGGCAACGAAGAAAGCGATGGGATTGTTGCAGCATATGGATCGCACGGAATGGGAACTTCGCAGTAAGTTAGAACAGGCGGGATTCTCAGAAGAAGCAGTGGAAGCAGCAATACAATATGTTGCCGGGTATCATTATATTGACGATAAGAGGTATGCAAAGCGGTTTGTAGAAATATATCGCGAATCCCGAAGTATGCGAAGAATACGTCAGGATTTACAAAAAAGACACGTTCCGGAGCAGTGGATCACGCTGGCAATAGAGGCTGTTGACGAGGATGATACCCCGGCACTGCAAAAGGCACTGGAAAAACTGCTCCGAGGAAGGACAGAACTATCTTATGAAGAGCAGCAAAAAGTAACGGCAAAACTGTATCGGCGGGGGTTTCGACTGGATGCTGTTCGTCGCCAAATTGACCTATGGCGCGAGCGAAATGATTGCCAATATTAGGGGAAGTTTACTTGACATTTTTCTGTGAAAAGTATAAAATTGAACTGTTGTACTATGTGCAATGAATATTTATAAGGAGGTGCTTCAGTTCGATGTCACCAATGGTTATTAAAATAGTAGCCGTTGTGATCTTACTGGTTGCCATCGTTGTTACGGCACTTTTGACGAAGACGATTTCTATTAAGCGTTATCAGGAATCTGAGAATCAGAAGTTGAACAATGCAGAGGACAAGGCTCGTCAGATCATTGATGAAGCTGTAAAGACTGCAGAGACGAAAAAGCGTGAAGCCCTATTAGAGGCGAAGGAAGAAGCGATCAAGAATAAGAATGAAATTGAGCGTGAATCCAAAGAGCGTAGAGCCGAAATTCAGCGATATGAAAAGCGAGTATTATCGAAAGAGGAAGCTCTGGACAAAAAATCGGAAGCCTTAGAGAAGAAGGAATCCAAATTAAATGCGAAAGATGCGGATTTGGATCGTCTTAAGAAAGAGTTGGAGACGATTAAGAACAGCCATCTTCGCGAGTTGGAAAAGATTTCCGGTTTGACCTCCGAACAAGCAAAGGAATATTTGTTAAAATCTGTAGAAGAAGATGTGAAACATGAAACTGCTGTTCTCGTTAAGGAATTAGAGAACAAGGCAAAGGAAGAGGCAGACAAAAAGGCAAAGGATTATGTTGTGACTGCGATTCAGCGATGTGCTGCGGATCATGTAGCAGAGACAACAATCTCCGTTGTTCAGTTGCCAAATGAGGAGATGAAAGGACGAATTATTGGTCGAGAGGGACGTAATATTCGTACATTAGAGACTCTGACAGGTGTAAATCTTATTATTGATGACACACCGGAGGCAGTTGTTTTATCTGCATTTGATGGAGTAAGACGAGAGGTTGCTCGTATTGCTCTTGAGAAACTAATTGTTGATGGACGAATTCATCCTGCAAGAATTGAAGAGATGGTGGAGAAGGCACAGCGTGATGTTGAGTCGATGATTCGTGAAGAAGGTGAAGCAGCAACATTAGAGGTTGGTGTTCATGGAATTCATCCGGAATTAATTCGTTTGTTAGGTAGAATGAAGTTTAGAACCAGTTATGGTCAGAATGCATTGAAACATTCTATTGAGGTTGCACATTTGTCTGGCTTACTTGCCGGAGAAATTGGTGCTGATGTGCGTCTAGCAAAACGCGCAGGTTTGCTTCACGACATTGGTAAATCGGTCGATCAGGAGATGGAAGGTACACATGTTCAGATTGGTGCGGACTTATGTCGGAAGTATAAAGAGTCGGGTATTGTAATTAACGCTGTGGAAGCACACCATGGCGATGTGGAGCCAGAAAGCTTGATCGCATGCATCGTTCAGGCAGCAGATACCATTTCTGCAGCTAGACCGGGTGCTCGTCGAGAAACACTGGAAACATATACAAACAGATTGAAACAGTTAGAAGATATTTCAAATAGCTTTAGGGGAGTTGAAAAATCATTTGCCATTCAGGCAGGACGTGAAGTTCGTGTCATGGTTATACCAGAGAAGGTATCAGATGATGACATGATACTATTAGCAAGAGACATCGCTAAGCAGGTTGAGGATGAACTGAAATATCCTGGCCAGATTAAGGTAAATGTTATTCGTGAATCCAGAGTAACCGATTACGCTAAGTAAGGCGCAATGGAGTAAAAATGAGCGAAAGAGGTCGTGCGGAACGACCTCTTTTCTTTTCCACAAATAAAAACTAGAGTGTGACGAGAACAATGAAAAGTATGGGCATTACCTTTTACATAGATAGAAAATAATAGAAAGAAGGTGACAGGAGATGGTGATCTTAAAGAATTCTACACGCGAAAGCGCTAAAATAGGACAAGCGATAGATACGCAGTTTCAAACGGGAGGAGATCCATGGCTGGCAGTAGACATTGGAACGACAACGGTGGTAGTTGATCTATATACTTCTTATGGTGAGCTGGTAGCAACGTTAGCAGAAGACAATGCACAGGGAACCTATGGCAGTGATGTTATGATGCGGCTTATGCATGTCAAAGAGGGAAGAGGTGACCTTTTGGTACAGCGTATACGCGAGCAGATCTTCCAAATGGGCAGCAAACTGATCTGTAAATGGAAGTCACTTTTTGCGCAGACTGTACCGGTTCAAATGGCGGTGGTAGGAAACACGGTCATGTGTCATCTCTTTTTGCAAAAAGACGTTACCGGTCTGATGGGAGCTCCATTTTCGGCAGCTCTTGAAGGCTGCTATACATTATTGGGGAAAGATGTTGGCTGGAAAGACTGGAATACGTTAGCCATTACAGTATTGCCTGGCATAGCGGCACATGTTGGCGCAGATGCTGCGGCAATGCTTGGAAATTTGCGGATGTGGGATGCGGACAAAATCCAATTAGCGGTTGATCTGGGAACGAACGCAGAGATTCTGTTAAATAACAGAGGAACACTGTATGCGTGTTCTACTGCCGCAGGTCCGGCATTTGAGGGAAGAGGGATCACGCATGGCAGGAGAGCGAGAGCAGGGGTTATTAATGCGGTGAAACTGTTTCGTGGTGCGGGCAATATCGAGCTTACCTTGGTGTCTGCTCGAGAACAAAATGATCAGAAGCCGATAGGGATCTGTGGTTCCGGATTGGTAGATCTTCTTGCGGCTCTGCGCCGCCATCAAGTGATGACATCGGATGGCTGCCTGCTTTCTGGTGAAGAAGCGATGCAGATAAACAGTGCCAGACCATTTGCGGACTGTCTGACTACGGATGTTAAGGGAGAAAGACAATTTGTTCTGTATGACGATATTGTATTGACGCAGCAGGATATTCGTTCTGTGCAGTTAGCGAAAGCAGCGATACAGAGCGGCATGATGTTGTTATTAGAGCAGGCAGTGGTGTCAGTGGAGGACATACAGGAGCTGTACGTTGCTGGTGTCTTTGGAGGATTTGTCAATCCGGGCAGTGCAAAACAGATGGGACTCTTACCTTCTATTGATGATAAGAAAATCATTTTTGTTGGGAACGCAGCGGGAAAAGGAGCAGGCGAAGCGTTATGTGACCCGAAATTTATAGATATGCTGCAGGAGCATATCGCAGACATACATCATATTGAACTGGCAGAGCAGGCAAAATTTACACAGGTATATATGGATTCTATGGAAATTGCGCCATGGCATTGATAATGCGATTGCGCCAAGGCATTGATACTGCGATTGCGCTATGGCATTGATACTGCGGCTGCACCGTGGCATAAATATAGCGATTGCGCCATGGCATTGATACTGCGGCTGCACTGTGGCATAAATATAGCGATTGCGCCATGGCATTGATATTGCAGCTGCACTGTGGGATGCTTGCCTGTCATAGGGGATTTGTGCTACTATGTAGTGAGCCTTATAGAGGTTTTAGATGCACGAAAATGGCTTGGACAGAAAGAAGGAATGAGACATGAAATTAGCATTTATCGGAGCTGGAAATATGGCACAGGCGATGATCGGTGGTGTGCTGCGCAAAGGTTTATTGCCTAAGAATGAAATCATTGCAACGGCAGCGACACAAAAGACGATTGACACGGTAGCAGCACAGTATGGAGTGAATGTCACTTTAGATAACAAAGAGGCTGCAAAAGCAGATATTATCGTGCTTGCAGTGAAACCGGTTTATTATGCGAAGGTAATTGCGGAGATCAAAGATGTTGTGTCTTCGGAGCAGATTATTGTTACGATTGCAGCAGGCAAATCCGTTGCCTGGGTAGAAGAGGCATTTGGTGGATCTCATAAGATTGTTAGGACGATGCCAAATACACCGGCGTTAGTTGGTGAGGGAATTACGGCGGTATGTCCAAATGAAAATGTTGGAGAAGAGGATTTAAAACAGGTATGCGATATTTTGGAGAGCTTTGGAAAGGCAGAAGTGATCAGCGAAAAGATTATGGATGCTGTTATTGCGGTTAGTGGAAGTTCTCCTGCATATGTTTTCTTATTCATTGAAGCCATGGCAGATGCTGCTGTAGCGGAGGGAATGCCTCGTGCGCAGGCTTATCAGTTCGCTGCACAGTCTGTACTTGGCAGTGCTAAAATGGTATTAGAAACCGGAAAGCATCCGGGTGAGCTTAAGGATATGGTATGTTCACCGGCGGGAACAACCATTGATGCGGTACGTGTGTTAGAGGAAGGCGGGTTTCGTGGAATTGTCATGGACGCAATGCATGCTTGCGCTGAGAAGAACCGCAATATGTAAGGAATCATTTGAATAATCGTGTAGCCGGAAAGCATATGCGGACATAGAAAGCATATAATTTCCTATGAACAAAAATAAGATCCGTATACGAAAGATATGGCTTGTTTTTGCAGTGTATGTTATATTGATCGGCTATATGGGGCTGTATATTGCGACTTGGCAGAGCAGGCAGAACAACTTGCTGAAGTATCAGACGTTAATGCAGCATAACCACATATCTTCGCATAGCAGAGCGTTGCTTCGTGATATGGAATGCTTTCCGGTGCGAAAGGATCGCCGATGTAAAGTATCTTGGGACTTTGAGGATGGCTATGGAGCACCGAGAACGTTTGGTGGCAAAAGAAGTCACGAGGGTGTAGATATCATGGCTTCCAAAGATCAGCCGGGGTGCTTACAGATTCAATCTGTGTGTGATGGTGTGATCGAACAAATTGGCTGGCTGAAATTGGGAGGATACCGTATAGGTATTCGTTCCAAACAGGGATATTATGTGTATTATGCGCATTTACAGCAATATGCACCTGATCTGCGCAAAGGCAGCAAAGTAAAAGCGGGCGATTATTTGGGGTTAATGGGTAATACCGGGTATGGACCGGAAGGGACCAGTGGTCAATTCGCGGTACATCTGCACTTTGGAATCTATATTGCGAAGGATGGCAGAGAGCAAAGTATGAATCCATATCCTATACTATGGTATTTGGCACAGTGAATATTTGCAATGCTGTTATAAGGGATTGCAGTGCTGCTGGAAAGGAAAATCCAGCTTGTAATGCCTGATAGTCAGCTGTTGTTATGAGGGGATTACAGTATCGGTGGAAAGGAAGGATACGGTTACAATGACGTTACCAAAGAAATATCAACAAGCCATGCAGGACTTGCTTGGAGAGGAATATTCCGCATATATAGAAAGTATGCAGCAGAGATCACAGACTGCCATACGAATCAATACGGCTAAGATTTCTTTGGAACAATGGGCGGAAATCTGTCCATTTAAGACAAAGCCGGTACCGTGGACGGAGAAAGGCTTTTTGACAACCGATGAGCAATGTAATCCCGCCAAACATCCTTATTATTATGCGGGCTTGTATTATATTCAAGAACCCAGTGCGATGATACCGGCATCGATCCTGCCTGTGCATGAAGGAGATCGAATCTTAGATGTTTGTGCAGCACCGGGGGGCAAGGCGACAGAACTGGCTGCGAAGCTGCGGGGAACCGGTCAATTGGTTGCAAATGATATTAGTGTTTCCAGGGCGATGGCACTTGCGAAGAATTTGCAGATTGCCGGGGCGGTCAATGCAGTCGTTACAGCGGAAAAGCCGGAACGTTTGCAGGAGTCCTTTTCACAATATTTTGATGGTATTTTGATCGATGCACCATGCTCCGGAGAGGGGATGTTTCGCAGAGATCCCCATATGGTACAGGATTGGGAAGAAAAAGGGCCGCAATATTATGCTCCGATCCAACGGGATATTTTGAAGGCGGCTTATCAAATGCTTCGGGAAGGTGGATATTTGGTCTACTCCACATGTACTTTTTCGCCGGAAGAAGATGAAAAAAATATATTGTGGTTTTTGCGGCAATTTCCGGATATGCACGTTTGTGAAGTCCCACGTAAAGAGGGCTTTTGCAGCGGAATCACGGATGCCGCGTTGACCGAAACGGAACGGCAGCAGCTATCTCGCTGTGTTCGAATTTTCCCACATAAGACAGTGGGAGAGGGTCATTTCGCTGTCCTTTTGCAGAAAGGAGATTCGTCGGCTGTAGAGCAGGAAAGCAATTCCGTGGAGCAGGAAAATTCCCTTGCCGAGCGAGTGCATGATCATGGTTTTCGTATGGCAGAGAAAAAACATCAAAGTTCCGGAGCAGGACGAAGATCAAAATATGACGGTACGAGACAACAACGTCTCTCCGGGAAAAAAGACCGCAGAAGGATGGATGGAGATAACGATCTTGCGGTTAAGGCGACTTGGTGGACAGGATGTCTATCGGCTCCCGGAGCAGAGAGGTATCGTTTGATTCCCGGCAAGAAACAGTTTATGTTAGAAATGGAAGGATCCGTATCGTGGAAAGGGCTTCGCTGTATTCAGACAGGATTGATCGTAGGTAGCGCCGAGAAACGATTTGAGCCGTCCATACAGCTTGCACTTGCTATCCGTGATAAGGACAAGCTTCCGTATGTGAATTTATCTTCCGAAGAACAGGATGTGATCCGTTATCTGAAAGGAGAGACACTGCAGGATGTGACTGTTTTGAATGAGGGGATGTTAAAGCAGACGGAAAATTATGTGTTAGTATGTGTAGATGGTTTTGCATTAGGCTGGGGAAAATATATGCAGAATGGAATGCTAAAAAACAAATATTACGCAGGATGGCGCATGCAGTAATTACAAGATATGATTGGAGGAACAGATGAAAGCGAAACGTGGAGATTTCGGTTATATAAACAATAGAAAGAAAAGAACCCTTACGATAGCAATTATTTATAGTGCTATTTCTATTGGAATTTATGTATTGGGATTGGTGCTGAATCATATGTCCAGACAGAATTTATTTACGGTGATCGCAGTGTTAGGGGTACTGCCGATCGTGAAACAGATTGTTGGTTTTGTTGTGGTATTTCCGTATCATTCTGTAACCGAGGAACAATACCAAAAGGTGCAAAAAGCTTTGCCGGAGAGAATGGAACTGATGACAGATCTGGTGATCACTTCTTCCGAAAAGATTATGCATTTAGATTTTTTGGCAGTAGGTAATGGACGAGTGATTGGCGTATTGGGCAATGGAAAACAGGAATTATCCTATGTTAGAGAGTATTTGTCCAAGGGCGTTGCTAACTGGGGAACGCAGTATAAAGTGCAGATCGTGGAGAAGCAGGCGATGTTTTTACAGGAGTTAGCAAGAATTGATTCCATTCCGGAATGTACGGAGGATCAGGAAGAAGAGTTGGAACATGTGAAATCTTACCTGCGATCTTTGATCGTATAACCGAGAGAAAGGGCAGAGAGCTATTATGCGAGAAGTAATAATTTCTGAACGCGAGGAAGGACAGCGTTTGGATCGCTATTTGGAAAAATATATGCCGGATGCTCCGAAAAGCTTTTTTTATAAGATGATGCGCAAGAAAAACATTGTGTTAAACGGGAAAAAAGTGTCTGGGTCGGAACGGATTCAGACCGGCGATCAGATAAAATTGTTTCTTGCGGATGAAACAATTGATGGTTTTCGGTCAGGGAAGAAAGCTCAAGAAGTTGATTTGGGCGCACAACACCTGTCACAGGCAAAGAGGCCGACTAATGGCGCACAACACCTGTCACAGGCAAAGAGGCCGACTAATGGTGCGCGACAGATGCCACAGGCAAAGAGGCCGACTAATGGTGCACAACAGATGCCACAGGCAAAGAGGCTGGAAAAGGGTGCACGTCAAGGAAAAATAGAGTTGCAGCAGGGGCACTATGACAGAAACTTGCCGCCGTTGCAAATTGTCTATGAGGATGCTCAGTTTTTGGTGGTTAATAAGCCGGTTGGAGTGCTATCCCAAAAAGCGGACAGAAATGACAGGTCGATCGTTGAACAGATTACAGATTATTTGGCAGATAATGCTGCTGATGACACGTTTCGTCCGGGAATCTGTAATCGTTTGGACCGAAATACTTCCGGCCTGATCGTAGCAGGAAAGACGGTACGTGCGCTACAGGACATGAATAAGCGGTTCAAGGAACGTACAATCTGCAAATATTATTTATGTGTTGTTCATGGAAGTGTGTCAAAAAAGCAGTATTTGAAAGGCTACCTAGAGAAGGATAGTCGAACCAATAAAGTGACAGTAAGACAACAGCCCGGCCCTAACAGTGTACCGATTGCAACGGAATACCTGCCGCTTCAACAGGGGATGTATCAAGGGGAATCTTTTACCCTGTTGCAGGTGCATCTGATCACAGGTAAATCTCATCAAATTCGTGCGCATTTGGCAAGCATTGGTCATCCATTGGTGGGGGACGTTAAATACAGTACGAAACGAGCGTCTGCCTTCGACCGAGAGCAGTTACAGCAGCGAGTGAT
>ERZ791659.1500-NODE-1500-length-12119-cov-2.12881_pt1 | contig 12119 bp, 5 predicted proteins | sample MGYA00510053_ERZ791659 | MGnify/ENA primary metagenome ERZ791659 (study PRJEB30046, sample SAMN00715192) | human gut metagenome | study: EMG produced TPA metagenomics assembly of the A metagenome-wide association study of gut microbiota in type 2... | reverse complement strand
TCCCCCGAACTCCCAGGAATGCAAGTCTTTGGATGAATAACAGGCTACCCCGCCGGCCTCTGTCCGGTAACAATCCCATTCTACGCCGGGTGCATGATAGGTAGAATCATTTTTATATTCGCCATACCAATAATACGTCCCGTTATGATACAGAACCCCTCCTCCATGCGCATTAATCATGTTCTGCTCCGTATCCGTCCAGACCTCACCGGGATAAATCATTTTTGGGCCACATGAATAAAGTCCGATTGCAACTATGCTCAACAGTAAAAAATTAAATGTTTTCATTTTGTCAAATTTATATTATAATCATTTGTGTTTGTCATCCTTTGTTGTTTCTCAAATTCCTTCGGTGTCATACCAAACTGTTTTTGAAACAATTTGATAAAATAAGAGGGAGAGTTTATTCCGACGATATAACACACCTCTCCTGTGCGGTAATGCCCTTCGGCTATCAGCTCGGAAGCCTTTTTCAATCGTATCAAACGGATAAAGTCCGTAGGCGATGTTCCGGAGAGTGCCTTAATCTTACGATGCAGGCTCGACCGACTCATGTTGATAATCTCCGACAAGCGTTCCACACCGAAATTAGAATCGGTGATATTCTCTTCAATGATACCTATGATTTTATTTATCAGCTCTTCATCCGCTTTGCACAGTCCTATCGACTGCGAAGTGACATAAGGTTTCTTGATAAACGCTTCCTTCTCCCTCTTTCTGTTTTCAAGAAGTGAATTCAGTTGTGTCGTCAGATACTTAAACGAGAAAGGTTTCTCGATATACGCATCAGCCCCGGTTTCAAGTCCTCTGATCTTACTGTTCAAGTCATTCTTAGCCGTTAGCAACACTACGGGTATGTGGCAATACTCAATGTCCGTCTTTATTTTCCTACAGAGTTCAAAACCGTCCATGATAGGCATCATGATATCCGTAACGACGATATCGACATTCACCCTTTGGATAATATCAAATGCTTCTGCACCGTTAGTGGCTTTTTCCACAGAGAAGTTCAAACTCAGCTTTTCGGTCATAAACGATAGCAGTTCAAGATTATCTTCTACCACCAAAATCGTTTCCTGTTTCGATTGCTGCTCTACAAAATCGTCATTATAAATATCGATGTTGGTTTCTTGCCGGGATATATCGCCCTTTGGAATGGCTAATGTAAAAATATTCAGCCCATCGTTACTTTTATAGAGCAACACACCATGATGCAATTCGGCAAGTGACCGTGCCAATGACAATCCGATGCCGGAACTTGCATTTATATTTGCATTCTTTTTCAATTGATAGAAAGGATCGAATATTTTATCGCCCATTTCGGGAGGTACTATCTCACCATCGTTCTTTATAATCAAATAGAATTGCATATCGTCCTCTTCAAGTTCCACATCGATTGTATGTTCGGAGTAACGAATTGCATTTGAAAACAGATTGTTCAGAATTTTAATAAAAGATCCCCGGTCGATCAATGCATGAACAGGCAGCTCCGGCATATGAAGTTCTATTTTCTTATTTATAGACAATGCCATCGGAAGAAACTCCTGATATACCTCATCCACAATAGCCGATATATTCCCAACGACAAAATTCATTGTCACCTTATTGGCATCCACCTTTCTGAAATCCAGGATCTGATTAATCAAAGTAAGCAGTTCCGATATGTTCCTCTGCATGAGTTGGACATTCTTCTTTATCTCATGATCTTTAATATCCATCTCGGCCAAAGACTCGAGAGGACCGTTGATCAACGTCAGCGGCGTTCGTATCTCATGGGCTATGTTAGTAAAGAAATCGATTTTGGAGCTATACAGTTCTTTCTCCTTTTCACTCTCAAACATTCGTTGCTTTTCCAATGTCTTCTTCTTACTCACATACAAGTAATATCTGGTTGTTAACCAAACACATACAATCAGAAGGATCGCATAGCAAATGTTGGCGGTCCAGGTCTTCCACCAAGGAGGAAGGATGATAATCTCGACAGAAGCCCCCTCCTGATTCCATACTTTGTCATTATTACTTGCTTTCACAACAAACCGGTATTTTCCGGGAGCAAGATTGGCATAAGTCACACTTTGATTATCTCTTGTAAAGATCCAGTCTTTATCAAGATTCTCCATCTTATAAGCATATTGATTGGCCGCCGGGCAGGCATAGCTTAACGCAACAAATCCCAGTTCTATACTATTCTGATCGTGTTGTAGGGTTATCTGTTTAGCCTGCAGATAGCCGCTATTCGTCCCCTTATCATATAATTCACCGGATGCTTCATCGTTTTTATGCTTTATATAAGTAATATACACAGGAGGGATAAAGCTATTCTGCTCCAGTCTCTCAGGAAAGAAAGAGATCAGCCCTTCCAAAGTTCCAAAAAACAATTCACCCGTACTGCTTGCCAATGCAGATTTATAATTGAACTGGTTGCTGGGCAGACCATTATCCGTTGAATAGGTCTCAATGGTAAAATTCTGCGGATCAAACTGTACCAGCCCGCTATTAGTACCAAACCATAAATAGCCGTTTTTATCCTCAACAATCTTGTATGCAGTATCATCGGGTAACCCCTCTGCCAGTGATACGGTACGGAAATTATTCTCCTTACTGTCGTATTTACAGATACCGCCCCGGTCCGTTGCAAACCAGATATCGCCATTGCTCGTTTCCGTAATACTGCTGACGGAGTTAGAACTTATCGAATGTTTATCATTGATCTGGTTCGTGTAATGCTCTATCTGCTGAGTTTTCTGATTATACTTGAACACACCGTTTCCCATCGTCGCTATCCAGATATTGTCGTTAGCATCCTCCATAATATCATATGTATAGCACAGACCAAATTCGGGCATATTGACAAATTCCATCGTTTCCTTATTACCCTTATAAATCCCCCAGGCATTCCCTAACCAGACGTTGCCGAATTTATCTTCCCCCAAAGCATATAAACTGAATTCATTCAAGTCTAACTGTTTTCCGGAATAATGCCGGGTGTTATAGCTACCGGCAGAAACGATATCCAATCCTTTCTTAAACAATCCTACCCAGATATCTCCGTTAAGGTTGAGCAGACTCAGCGTCTGTTCCGAAGTCAAGTCTCTACCTATATCTCTTCCCAACTTTTTAAATGTCTGCTTTTCGGGCGAGAAAATATTCACTCCCGCATCTTCGGTACTTATCCATATATTTTGGTTATTATCTTCAATGATCTCTCTTATCCGTTTACTGCTGATCGTTTCTTCACGACTCAACGGTATATACCGGGTGAATTTCAGTACAGAACTGGAGAGATAATTAATACCTCCGGCATTGGTTCCTACCCAGATTCCCCCTTCCCGATCCTGATAAATCTCCCCGACCTGATTGTCCGAAAGCGAATAACTACACATAGGATCGTTGTATATTCTGAAAACCTCTCCTTTTTCTTCATCGATAATGTAGATACCATATTGCGTACCGACCCATAATTTGTTATTCAACTTCGCTATACAACGGATAATCTTATAATGCACATCCGGTGCATTTACATCGGTTACCGCGTTCTTCCTCTTATTTATTCTACGCAGTTTACCTTCATGTATACCCAAAATAAGATGCTCGCCATCGTCAGACATCGTATAAATATTCTCTCCCGCCAGTGTATTGCCATTCGTATCACCAAGGTATTGAGTAAATTCATCCGTCTGTTTATCATATAGATATACTCCTTTCCCATTTGTCCCAATCCAAACCCGGTTACTTTGATCTATGCACATACTCTGCGGATTCCCATGATCGGGAACCGTTTTCTTTCCAAATGCATAAAACTTCAGCTCTTTGCTATCCTGAATATAGCGGAATAATCCCTGATTAGGAACAACAATCCATATATTGCCATCCCGGTCCTCCCCGATATCCGAGATCCAATCGGTCATGGTAATTCTTCCCTTCCGCCGTCTGTGTATTCATATAAGTAAAAATTTCGGTTTGAGGATCTAATATAAAGACCCCTTTATCCGTACCGACCCAGAGATGTTTCTCCCTGTCTTCAAAAAGAGAGGATATGTTGTTATTCTGTTTTTGCGCTACATAATCATAGCAATCGAATATTTTGAAAGTATTCCCGTCATACCGGTTCAGCTTATTGCGGGTGCCAAACCACATAAAGCCATTGCTATCCTGAATGATCGCTTTCACATTGGATTGCGACAATCCCTTATCTCTACCGATTATGTTGAAATAATAATTATTCAACCCATATCCGGATATGTTGAACAACAACATCAAGAGGAAAACGGTAATAGTCAATTGGGGGTGTTTCATATTCTTTATAAACGAATTATTTGAGGGCAAATATAAATAAAAAGAAGAGAACGATTCTTTCAAAAAATAGCAAATTGGTAGTACGTATCACCATCATACAAGGCTTTCCAAAGCACTTCGTACAAATACAACATAAAATGAAACCTATGTAAAGAAATACACGAAGCCAACAAATAACCATCCATACCTTGTCAGTTTTTCCTTCCGGAACAACAAACAATAACCGATTAACGAACAGCCATTGTCATCATACACGGAAAATGATATTTCACCCACATAAATAAAACGTATTCCTTAATATATAAAAACACCCGGATGTTTTTCGTACACAAAAAGCAATTCTTAATTTCCAACGAATACAATCTCTAAAAGATTCGTTTCAATTAATAAAAGAAACGGGATAGATAGCAGATGCCTGTGACCAACTTATTATTTTTTGAATGATTCGTTCTATATAAAAATGGATAGAACGCGTAATTTTGGCATTGGTAATTCACTATATATAAACCGGTTCTTACATAAAATAAGAGTTCATTTCTCAGTTTTCAATAAATAAAGCAAGGAAGATATAACAGTTCAAAAATAGGATCAGATAATAAAGAATCAGGCATAAGTAGCACGCAGATGTTATAAAAATAATCCGGGATAGCTACAGGCCTAATCAAGAATAGATGTTTAATTTAAATTATTTTACAATGAAAAAAAACACATTACTCATCGGAGCGCTCGCTCTATTAGGAATGAATTCTGCATTTGCACAGGATTTAGTGATCGAAACAATGAAAGGGAATGAGAACATCGAATTGGTTACAGATGCTATATTCGATGTCGGTTATGGCAATATCGGCCAAACATCCACCTCAACAATTATTTGCTTGGGAGAAGTTGATTTTGGAGCTGATGGGAACGCTTATCAAGCTACCGGAGTTGAATTCGCACAAGGATGGGGAGATTTCGGAGTAGAAAGATATGTAGTCCTTCACGCCGGAAATACGTTTGAAGAATCCGTAACTTTCACAGAAATGACGGTAGACAGAACATTCGGCTATCACTGCTTTGAAACATTTGCATGGAATATGAAAGAAGGTGAAGAATTCGAACGTCCTACCGGTAAACAAAAAGTTTGGTTAACTTTCCGTGAAGGAAATGGAAATTTACGTTCTGTCATCTTCTATAAAAATACGATTGCAGAAGAGGGTATGCAACCATGGATCAATGAATCACCGGAATATGCAGATAAAGCAAATATCATATATGGCGATATCTTCCGAGTAGCAGTCGATGTAGATCCGGAAAACCCAGATGATCCTTTCAAAGATTGTAAGTATAATGAAGAAACAGAATGTTGGGGAGGTGTAGTTAAGGATTTCATTGTCAAATCCGCAGAACCGATTGATTTCGGTGAAGGAGAATTCCAACAATTAGTTGCCTACATTGGTCATGATGGTGAAAGATATAAAGAATATATGGAATTCTACATTGACGAAGTAAAACCGGAAAATATGATTGCAAGAACTTGGACAGGTATCAATTTGCAAAAATGGAACGATTTTACCCCAGTTGCTACCAAACTAAAAGAAGTAAAAGGTTCTCACTATCTGTTTGTGAAATGGGGAGATGCAACCAACCTTCACAGAATCGATCTATTGAAAGAAAATCTTTGGTTTGAGAATCCGGATTGCGGTGTTGTTTATGAGGATATAGCACCGTCTGAAAATGCTGTAGTATTTGTTACCAAAGGTGCAGGTGACGAAGGTGGCGATTGGAGCCAAGGCGATATGGAATGGGAAGTTATAGTTAAAGGCGGCGATGGTGCCCGTGGTGAAGGCTCAAATATCGGTTATACATCCAATGGTGTTGTTGTGGCCTATTATGACATCGATTTCAAAGACGGTGATTACAAGAGAGTTCTTATCAATCATTCCTGTGATAAAAATTATATAGGTACCATTGAAGAAGCTAATTTCTCATTGTATATCGACTTGGATAATATAAATTGGAACAGTGGTAGTACTCCGGAAGATGTACAAAATGCACTTGCAGGACACGAACCGATCGCTGTGGTCAGAGCTCAGGGTACCGGTAAATGGGATACCAAAATGACAACTGCAGCAGCATTGAAAGAAGTGAAAGGAGAACACACCATATATGTTGTTTACAATTTACCAAGTAGTGTAGGTGCTAATATCTATGGTCTCTATTTAGATCCTGATGCCGGTACTGGAACGGGGCTCAAACCGACTGCTACAATCGAGGGCCTAAACGTATATTCCGTAAACAGTGAAATTATTGTAAATGCTACTGAACCGGTAAGTGTTGTTATCTATACAATAAGCGGCATGCCGGTTGCAAACAAAATATTACCGGCTGGCAATACTACCATCAGCAACTTGCCCGAAGGTATGTATCTATTGAAAGCGACTAATCAGAATGGCGCTGTAAGTATCAGCAAGTTAATGGTAAAATAAGAATCATTATAACTTCTAATTACATAAGGGTACCACATTTCCGGGTACCCTTATTTTTATCCCTCATCTCTAACAACATGAAAACAATGCATATACAAAGACTTTCAATCGTAGGACTTTTCTGCATCATGGGTATCTTTCTTTCGCACGCTCAAGAATGGAAAATGAAGCAAGCCCCTATGATGACTCCATGGAGTGAAACAATAGACGTGAACAACGTGTTACCCGAATATCCGAGACCACAAATGGTAAGAAAAGAATGGCTCAACTTAAATGGCATCTGGGATTTGCGAAAAGGCATAAAAGGCGAAGCATACGATCCGGAGAATTTCACTTTTACACAAAAGATATTAGTTCCTTTCCCCATAGAATCCGCCCTCTCCGGAATCATGGAAGAGAGCGACAGCCAATGCTATTGGTATAAACGTTCAATAAGTATCCCCGAAACGATGAAAGGGAAAAATATTCTGCTTCATTTTGATGCCGTAGATTGGGAAACCGTTGTTTATGTAAACGGCATAAAAGTAGGCGAACATACCGGTGGATACGACCCGTTCTACTTTGACATAACCTCCGCTTTAAAAGAGCAGGAAGAACAGGAGTTAGTTGTCTATACATACGATAATACCGGTGCCGAAGGACAAGCGAAAGGCAAACAGGCATTAAATAAATGGGGATGCTGGTACACTCCGGTAAGCGGCATCTGGCAGACGGTATGGCTGGAACCTGTCAATTCGGTTTACATAGAGGACTTAATGATACGACCCGATGTAGACAACTCCTGTTTGAAAATGAGAGTCAATACCAATGAAATATTCGGAGTAACAGTAAATATCAGCTTACTCGACAAAGAAGGCAATAAAATAGCAACGCTGGAAAACGGCAAAGTCGAAAGGTTACTGACCATTCCTATCGATAACCCTCATTTATGGTCGGTAGAAGACCCATATTTATACGACCTCGACATAGCCATCCTAAAAGACGGAGTACAGACAGACGCCGTAAGCAGCTATTGCGGAATGCGCAAAATCGAAGTAAAGAAAGTGGGTGAAACGCCCCGTATCTTCCTCAATGGAAAACAAATCTTCCAGATGGGGCCACTCGACCAGGGATGGTGGCCCGACGGCCTGTATACTGCTCCAAGTGACGAGGCACTCCTGTTTGATATAAAAGCGATGAAAGCTTTAGAATTCAATATGATACGGAAACATATCAAAATAGAGCCTGCACGTTGGTATATGCATTGCGACAGGGAAGGAATATTGGTATGGCAAGATCTGCCCAGCCCCAACTTACCTTCCGGATACGAAGACTATGCCAAAAAGAACTTTGAAGATGAATCGAAAAGAATTATCACAGCTTTCAGAAACCATCCGAGTATTATCCAATGGGTGGTATTTAATGAAGGTTGGGGACAATTCGATACAGAAAGAATGACTCAGATCGTCATAGGAGAAGTAGGCCAAAGCCTTGTCTGTTGTGCCAGTGGCTGGGTAGACGCTCCCATTGGTGACATTAAGGACTCCCATAGCTACCCGAACCCCTCCTGCCCACTGGACGAAACCAGAGCCGGCGTCTGTGGCGAGTATGGCGGCATTACATTGAAAGTACAGGGACACATCTGGCCCGGAGGCGATTTCCAATACACCACCGTAGAGACCGGAAAAGACTTCACCGTCTTATTCAACAATTTAGCCGACAAAGTAATAGACCATTATTACTACGGATTAAATGCTGCCGTATATACCCAGCTATCCGATGTGGAGATCGAAAAAAACGGAATCTACACATACGACCGGCGCGTATTGAAGCCCTATTCGGCAACCGGAGAACTAAAAACAAAAATAGAGGAATGTATCAATCTGCCACAAAGCGGAATAAAAGTAAGACCGATTCTTTCTACTGCCAAAGAGCATAAATACAAGTGGAGATATATAACCTCATCCGATGTTCCCCGCCGGTGGTTTGCCAAAGAGTTCGACGACCGCACCTGGGCGGAAGGAGAAGCCGCATTTGGTAGCTCCTCCATATGGAATGGGGCAAACTTAATCTCAACTCCCTGGAATACCTCACAGATTCATATGCGCCGCTGGTTCCGTCTGGGCGACGTCACTCCGGAAATGATCAATGCCATGCGCTTCCTGCTTTATCACGACGATGATATTCACATCTACATCAATGGTGTTTGGGCAGCAAGCAAAAAAGGGTCGGTTTCCAATTACATTCCGTTCGATATCTCTTACGAAGCCAAACAGACATTAAAACCGAATAGCTGGAACTTGATCGCAGTAGAAGGCCTACAAGACGGTGGTGTGCAAATTATGGATGTGGGTATATCCACTTTCTCAACAGAGGATTTTAACTATACGGAAATATACGATGACTTATCCAATCCAGACTATTCGGAAATCGCTACTCCCGGTAATCCGGTATCCCCTGTCTTTACCAAAATAGCAAGACCGGTTCCTGCCGAGCCCATAGCAACGTCCCTCATCAGAGGGCAGTTCTACCATACGGCAGATCGCTCCAATGTGGCATGGGGGGATTACGATAATGATGGCTGGCTGGAGATTGCCTACTCCGGAAAGAATCCGCATCTCAGAACAGCCTCCGCTCAAAAAGTATCGGCTCTGTATGACTATGACGGTACAGAATCTTTCGTCCGCCTTACCAGTCCTTTTGATGTTTGCTACTATGCCTGTCCGGTCTGGTTCGATTATAACAACGACGGATTATTAGACCTGTTTGTCCCCGGGTTAAAATCAATGGATTACGAAAATAACCTGGAAGAGATTGCTGCATTTTTATACCGTAATAAAGGGGCGGAAAAAGGTGGGCAACCTGTTTTCGAGGAGGTCAATACCGCCACTCCGGCAGGAAGCAAAATGGGTATCTCCCCGATTTACAGTTCAAAAGACGGTGGCCGGTCACGTCAATGGGTTTCGGTAGGCGACTATGACAAGGATGGCTATCTGGATCTGATCATTGCAGGGCTGGACGATTACGAAGACCCCGATGGAAGAACAGATGAAAAAGGAAATCTCATCGTACACCACGACCGGCGCGCACTTTATCTATACAAAAACAACAAAGGCAAGGGATTCATCCAGCAAGAAACCCCATTAAATGGTACAGAACCGTTCTTAGGTCTTTCGAGAGGTTCCGTGCACTTTGCTGACATGGATAATGACGGTTGGCTGGATATTGTATCCTCCGGTTATGGTCCGGGCGAAGGCAACCTCCGTATCTATTGGAACAATGGAGACGGAACATTCTCCGAAAACCAACAGTATTTGTATGGTTCCAACGATTCTTCCTGCTCCTTATGTGATCTGGATGCCGATGGTTATATGGATATTGTGGTGACAGGTTTTTCCAGTAATAAAGGTTCGGGCGCCAAGTCTTTTTACATCTATCGGAATTGTGGCGGACGCAACTTTGAAATGCTGAACGACCTCTTTTGCGGTTTTGAAGGAGTAGACGGTGCAACCCCTTCCTTTGGGGATGTCAATCACGACGGTTTGCCCGATATCCTGATAGGCGGTCACGGAGAAAAACATGAAATTACAACCTGGCTGTATATGAACCGGGGCGATTTCAGTTTCAAAGCTTGCGGAGCCTACTATGATGCAGATCAGGAATGGACTTTCGATCGCATCAGTCACGGCAACAATCATCTGATCGATTACAACAATGACGGTTATCTGGATGCATGGAACATGGGATGGGCACAAAGCAACGTCTGCTCTTTCAGTTGTGCCACTCAACTCTGGAAAAACACGTCCTCAACAGCAGGTATATTACCTAATGAGGCTCCTTCCACTCCTTATAATCTAAAAAGTTCCTACAACAAAGAAACAGGTATGGTTACCTTCTCTTGGGATGCCGCCACAGACGATGTAACTCCCTCCCGGGCATTACAATATAACATATACGTGAAAAAAGCCGGTTCCAAGGAATATTTCATGACAGTCCCTGCCGATCTCCAAACCGGATTTATCAAAACAGGCGAAATATCCGGCCAGATTATGACCACTTCCTATTCCATGTATATCGATAACGAAGATACCGAATACGAATGGGGTGTACAAGCCATTGACAACGGTAAAAGAGGAGGTCATTTCGCTTTATCTTCATTTAATCCGGCAGCCACCGGCACACAAGAAAATAAACTTTCGGAAGTATGTGTATACACAGCCAATGGCGATATTCACTATAATGTAAGTGAGAACACAATTATTGAAATCATCAATACATCCGGCATAAGTATTGTACGAGCTTCAGTTAATGGTAGTGGAGTGTACAGAGATTTAGAAAAAGGAGTCTATCTGGTATCAACCCTTATCGGAAAACTATCCCGGACGTTTAAACTCGCCCTATAATCGCCATAAAAGCATTTTAAATATATAGTAATTATGAAGCTATCCCTGCTGCATATGATTGTGGCAGGGATAGTTTCATAATTATCAAAAGAAGAACTATATATGTTTCAAAAAAATGAATTAAGAACTAAAACAGCTGATTACCATATACACAAACCACTGATTATCAAGCAATAGAACCCACTTGTTTCATAAATCATAAAAGTATATACTCTTCATTATATTAAAACTATACTCTTACCGTATAAAAATATGCACTTCTACTGCATGAAGGTATATTCTTTTGTATAGCAGAAATAAAACGTTAAAAGTTAGATTAACAAAATTAACACAGTATGTTTCCATATTATGTCACATCTCAAACGTATTTCAGCTAAATATTTACTAAACATCTAACTTGTAGATTCATTAATACGGAACAGTCGTTGTAAATTGTATGATAAATCTTTATATAATCTCTCAAACGATAGGGCTAATTCTTTTTGAAAGAGTACCCTTACCGGATATTTTTAATCAATTTGATAATTCTAAATTAGAGCCGGATACGGACGAGCAACTTAGCTTGTTCTGAACTATTCCGGACACTAGTGATAGGCATATTCTTTTATCTTTCATAATTTCTGTAAAAACACATACCTATCTATTGAAAACCTTGGTTTTTCACCGCTACCAACACATTCTCTCCACTAAGTTTCTTTTCCTCTACCAAAACATACATACCTGGCAAAAACTCCCATTCTTCATCTTCCGGATTATAACATTCAGAACCATCTATTTTATAAATATTCTTTTCTATCAAATATGCAGAGACCGGCCTATACGCAACAGATCCTTCATTTAACAACTGTACACAAATTATTTTTTCATAATTCTATTTTTCTAAACGGCACCATGCTTAATGCCGATAATAACAACTAGAATACTCTTCTCATCTTTTCTTTATTTGTTGAGTCTCTAAAACTATTCCCTGAAT
>ERZ791659.1499-NODE-1499-length-12121-cov-1.97489_pt1 | contig 12121 bp, 8 predicted proteins | sample MGYA00510053_ERZ791659 | MGnify/ENA primary metagenome ERZ791659 (study PRJEB30046, sample SAMN00715192) | human gut metagenome | study: EMG produced TPA metagenomics assembly of the A metagenome-wide association study of gut microbiota in type 2... | reverse complement strand
CTCTTTTAACATGTATCAATGTGCCCTTATCGGAGACGGGAGAAAGCCCCAAGTAAATTGTTCCAAGCGAAGATAGACACAGATTCTCACCTGTAATTACGACCGGCGCATTCGGGGTGATAGTTCCATCACGCAAGCCCGTCAATGGATCATATACATCTTTGATAACAGGAACTTTCTTTCCAAAAATCATTGGATATTCATTCCTTTCCTGATTCTTATGATGCCACTCAACCGCTATTTTTTTTCTATCTTTCGTCATCTATCCTATTCCATTTTAGTTAATCATTACAGTCTCCTAAACTGCACTACAAAATTACACCGCAATCCATATACTTTTGTGACAAGAAAAAGAACCATCAAGCACTCAGACTTTCTATATATGACGATTCTAATCAATCGCAGCACCTTTTTCGGAAATGGGATACTTCTAAAAATAAATGTTACGATTTTCGAAACAAGTAGCCCTCCAAAAGTGTTAAATAGACAAACCTCTAACTCAGAAAGAAGATTATGATAACAAACGAGTTAAACACAGGATTAGTTAATGCCGTCAGAGAGAAACTCCCATCCAAAGAAAATCTTGCCAATACTTTAATGGATATTCTTTATATAGGTAAAGAAGCTATCTACCGCCGACTCCGCGGTGAGGTACCTTTCACGCTGACCGAAGCAGCCATTATATCCCGGAAACTGGGCATATCGCTGGATAAGATGATAGGCGTGAGCTTCCAGAACAATGCCGTATTCGACATGAATATAGTGGATAGCAGCCAGCCGCTCGAAACTTACTACTCCATCCTGGAAAAGCAGGTGAAGCTGTTCCGGAAAGTGAAAGAAGAAGAGAACTCGGAGATCGGGACTTCATCCAACATCATTCCGCTCACCCTCTCATTGAACTATAATATGCTCTCCAAATTCCGGCTATTCAAATGGATGTATCAGAATCAAAACATTAAGTGCAGGCACTTTGAAGAAATGGAAATCCCGCAGCAAATAGTGGATAAGCAAAAGGAGTATGCCCATGCAGTAGCTCATATCCGTTCCGTAGATTACATCTGGGATAATATGATTTTCAGCCATCTGGTCAATGACATCCAGTACTTCTGCGACGTACACCTCATATCCGATGAAGACAAGAACCTCCTTAAGGAGGAACTGCTCTTGGTGGTGAACGACCTGGAAGAACTGGCCGCCCGTGGAAAAAGCAAGACGGGCAACGACGTCAAAATTTATATTTCAAATATCAACTTCGAGGCTACTTACAGTTATCTGGAGACGGACACAATACAGCTCAGCCTGATCCGAATATATTCCATCAATTCCATCACTACACAGGATAGCGAAATGTTCCGCGGCCTGAAGGAGTGGATTCAGTCATTAAAGAAGTTCTCCACTCTAATATCGGAAAGCGGTGAGATGCAACGTATTCAATTCTTTAAACAACAGCGAGAAATTATCGACACATTGTAACCACTCTTTCCGTATAATGCAATTGTTCACGCAATTATTCTCTAATATCGAAAACAGATAGAACTCCTATCTGTTTTTTTTCATCATTCAACCATTCACTATCCTATTCTTTTCAAATAGAAAATACCCGCGTTTTCTTCACATGATTTCAATCACAAAAGTTCCATTAACAAGCTCTATATTTGTATATGTCACAAATTCGACCTATGACATTTGATTATTAACAAAAAAGAAGAGGCTATGGCAAAGAATTACATTGTAAAAGAGTTGATTAATGAAATGAAGGAGAGGATTCCCCAAGGGCAGAACTTAGCCAATTATCTGACAGATACGTTATATATGGGGAAAGAAGCCGTATACCGCAGATTGCGAGGAGAAGTCGCATTTACCTTTGATGAAATAGCCGTAATTTCTCATAACCTGGGCATCTCCATCGACCAGATTATCGGAAATCATCTATCGAACCGAGTCACTTTCGACCTGAACTTACTGCACTCGCCCAACCTATATGAAAGTTACCATGAAATCGTTGAGCGCTATCTGCGGATTTTCAGTTCAATGAAAGAGGATGGCAACGCCGAAATATATTCTGCGACGAATACTATTCCTTTCACTCTCTACTCGTCTTATGAGTATCTGTCCAAATTCCGTCTGTGCCGGTGGATTTATCAGAATGGGAAAGTGAAGACTCCGAATTCTCTAAGTGATATGCATGTACCTGAGAAAATAATTACCGCTCACAAGAAGTTAAGCGAGGGACTGAAGAGACCCAGAAAGACTTTCTTCATATGGGATAGCGACATCTTCCAATCTTTTGTGAAGGAAATAAAGTATTTTGCAGGGCTGAACTTGATATCCACTTCGGACGTGATGTATATGAAGAATGAGTTGCAACAATTGCTCATCGACTTGGAACACTTATCGGTGAAGGGGGAATATAGTGAGGGACACGAGTTATTCATCTACCTGTCGAACATTGATTTTGAAGCAACCTATACATATGTGAGTAACAAGGATTTCCAAATCAGTCTTTTCAGGGTGTATTCTATCAACTCTATGGACTCGCAAAGTCCGCAGATTTGCCAGATGCAGAAGAACTGGATTCAGTCTTTGAAAAGACATTCTACATTGATTTCGGGAAGTGGAGAGGCGCAGAGAATTGCTTTTCTAGAGAAGCAGAAGAGTTTTATTGAGACGCTATAAAAAGAAGCAGCGTCGAAGTAGCATGAAAATGAGCTGTATCAGAATACTTATTTAAGTTATTTCTGATACAGCTCATTTAGTTAGTCTTATGGTATTGACGTTACTGTCCTCACGCAACGGTGCCAAGCCCAGTTCGTCGATCCCCCCTCTGTCCATGCACTAAACTCATTACGCTGACGGGCCTCAGTCCAGTTATATCCAACTAACCAATAGTTCCCTCCCCGTTCGGTCAACGCCCAATGCACAGCAGCCATTTTCTGATAATCGGTTCCCCAATTTATCTTACTACCGAAACCTTGATTATCGGGACTAAGGAGCGATCCTCCCAAACTGTGAACCAAATACAACTCACGCTGGGTGGGCAGACGCCAGCCATTCCCCTTAGCCTCGCATGCAGCTTTTGCCTCCGGCCAGGTCTTACCGTAAACACTGGTATTCTCTATCTGAAACATCGGAGCAACCTTGTTCATCGCTTCAGTCTTATCCGGAGTTACCCCTGAAGCAAGCAACGCCGAAGGGTCCACTCCTGGTCCCTGAAGTACCCACTGAGATATAAGGGTACTTTGTTGTCCCGCTATTGCCGTTATCTCTCACACAGCGAAAATAATTGGTGGTAGATCCGGATTGCGGATACCCTACCGTAAAGCCCAGTTCAAAATATGCACCAGGATTTCCTTCCGAATAATAGGACGAGGACCAGTAGTTGCCACTCCAGTTTCGATACCATCCCTGTATATCCTGCTGATACCCAGCATTGCTTCCTGTTGCATCACCACCCACAGCATCCAGATAGGCAAATGATAGTAGCAGCTCACTTGCAGTGGGCAGACGCCAGCCATCACCTATGTTTTCACATATAGTTTGTGCATCGGCAACACTTGCCTTACGTCCCTCATACTGATCACCCGTAACAAGAAGTCGATTGTCGTGCCGGATCGGATAAAGATAGAAAAGAGGATCGCCGGCAGCCGTATAGGACTTCTTCTCGGACACCATCTGAAGATCAATCGTGCTATAGAAAGGAAAATGCGCATCCGCCACTGTATGCATTACGTTCCTGAACGTAATTCTTATTGTTCCGTTTTTCCCCTCTTTCCACTTTCCGGGATTGAGTTTTAATCTAAAGTCATATCCACGGTTCACAACATCATTTCCATTGCCATTATTATCAGGATCTACAATTGATTCCAGATACATCTTCGGTTCTGCATTTGTTCTGCCCACTACTATATCATTATCCACGTCGGGCCGGATTAATCCGGTACCGTCATCACCGATAACATCCAGTATCTCGACATTCTCAATTGCCCAGTTATTATTAACAAACAGTTGCAGATATTGCTCCGCACCTAAATGTACTTTATAGGTGCGGCTATTGCCAAGAGTAGAGTAATATCGGAATGAGAACTGCAATTCGCCCTGATTGATGGGAAGGAATACTTGATTAAGGTAGCTGCCGTCCTTATCAAACAGATTGAAAACAAGGTTATCCCAACGCCACCACCAGCCATCTGTATTCTCACTGGTTCCATCACCCGCGCGCCTCGGATTGGGCTGTACGGTAAACGCTTGTACTTTTTCAGTGAATGCCCTCCTGCTATCTCTATACAATTGTGGGATCAGACCACCGGCAGGATACTGGATTCTGGCTTGCTCCACACTCCCATAAAGCTGAACGTCAATCTTATCCACAGAAAACATTACATATACCGTCTGCGCCTCAATAGGAAGATCATCACTGTCAGGGTTTCTGATCGGGAAGAAAAGGCCATTTTCCAGTTCATTCCCGTATGCATCGACAAATTTGATAATCCCCGGGTCTATCACTCCCTGCGTCACTTTAATATCGTAAGTCAACCGGCCGGCTGTCAGAGTGACGGTCGCCGTGCGGGTGGTTCCGATGATTCCATTATGATAATAAGGAATTCTCAGCAAAAGTTGTGTATCCTCGTTCGCAACACCTGACGCTGTAGCCGTTCCCCCGGAAAAACCAAGCCAATCGCTCCCTTCCGTAACAGTAGCCTTCCAGCCACTGGGGTGGTCTGTAAAGACGTTGATAGAGTAACCGTTGTTCTGGTGCTGCGTCACACAGATTTCCGATTCACCCACACCAAGCATATACTGTCCGTTGTAGACTACGTCCTTGACCTTCTCCCGGTCATAGTGTATCACCCGGAACTTAAGATTGGACATGACTGTATAGGATGCCAGTGCCTCACTGAAACTTTCATAGCCAATGCCCGAAGCTTCCGTTACGGTAATGATGTATTTATAGTTTCGCTTCAAAGACAGATATTCAACTTCCTCTCCTGTTTCTCCTGTTTTTGTGAAATCCACGCGGTAGAAAGTTGATTTACCGCTACCGATCTTTCCCTTCACAATCAGGCAAACAGCTTCCTTACGGCTCAAAGCTCCATCTTGTCCCACACCACCGGCATCCACTGCAGCAGGTGCCTCGAATGTATAAATCTCTCCGTTATAGGATGTGTTTCCACCCACGGAATAAAGGATTGCATTCCCTTCATCCGTCTTTTTGCCACCGTCGGCCGGAAGGTTCAGAACATCCGAAGCCGGGTCACCAACCTTTCCGTCCGCATCCCATGCCGGAGCAATGTATCCTGTGGTATTGTAATTGGCCAGATAAACCTCCTCCACCATAAAGTTAGATGCGGAATTACGGATGTCGATACGCGCCAACATACGCTTCATATTGATGCCGGTTATCGGATTCATCGAAGGAGCAATTTTCGCTATTTCCTTCTCGCCGTACATAGGAATCCGTGTGTAACCATCAGCCGAGGAACCGTCTGCCGTCCATTTGCCGATGTGTGTGTGAAGCAGATCTTCCATCGCCTCAACTTTAGTGGTTTCTCCTTTCCTGAATTCCGATGCAATACCGTCAAGTTCTCTATTCGCCACAACCACGATACAGGTTGATGCGGTAGTGGGAGAAAGTACGGCAGAGAAATTCACCGTAGAGTTATTATTAGCCAAATCCTGTGTAACTCCCGTGCCACTAACCCATTCCAAAAATACCGCAGGTGTTTTTGACGTATCAAAAACAAGTATATCCACGGTCTTTATTTCATCTTCTTTCTTGGCTGCTCCCGTTCCGGTCATTGTACGTGAAGATACAGATGGCATTTCAATGTCGGGAACCGTCAGAGTGAACTGGACACCATTTCCTGTTTGAGGAGGTTTTGACTCAAACTCCTCTTGCACACAACCAGTAAGCCACACTAATACCAACAGGGCGGCCAAAAGAAAGTTCTTTCTAAATATTGAGGTCTTATATTGCATATTTTTATTTCCTTTCTTATAGATATCATATACTCGGTACAGTCAATTCTACCAGTATATCCGGATTGTCTCCGTTTGTATTGCTCAGTGTAAGCGTGGCCTTCTTACCGGGCACAGCGTTCGCCTTGAAGTAGAAATAAACCGCACCTCCACTCTTACCTACTGACTCTATTATAGTTTCAGTATTGAGCAGAATATTATCAGTATCATCCACTTGGGTTATTTTCCACTCCCACCAACCCGGATTGCCCGAGGTAAAAACAATCTTGCGACGTTGCATGATCCCGGTTCCTCCATCACTGTTATCCAGTTGTACATCATAGTTCATCCACGCTCCGTCTTCTTTCCATTGCTGTAAAGCCACCAAGTGATGCAGATTGCCTGCATTAATATAAAATCTCGTCCACCGTTCTTCTCCGGTGCCGGAATTAAATTCGGGTATTGAGACATTGACATTATAGGTATACACACCTTCCAAAAAGGATATCTGTGTCATACTGACCGTTGCCCAATCTTCCATACCATTCAGTTCTAATGTCGCACCCGGACCATAGCCTATAGACGGTTCCGCATCATAGTTCGTTTTCACTTCTATGTTGACAGTGGCAGCATCACCGGCTGTCTGCACCTTGGTCTGCGACAATTTAAGATAATACTGCTTGTCAAAAATCACATTCACCGGACTCTCGTCCCACTCAAGCGGAGTGGCTGATAGCTGATAGTTCTCGTTCGATATTGTGAGGTTATAGTTAATATATTCCCCTGATTCCCAAGAGTGTGGATTGGCATAAATAATATCCTTAAGCAGGAATTCCCGTTCGCCAAAATTGGTAGTAATAACGATCTTGGCAGTCGCGAGGAAGTCTTTGGCATCAGTGGGCAACATGAGAAACGCACCACCAAGCAGAGCGGCCTCTTCAGTCACCATATTATTGTCGGCGAGAGTAGAAGCAACGTTGCCCGTCGTGACGTCGCTCCACACGAAAACAGGCTTGTTATGTTCGGTAGTGACAGCCGGTATATTGGGAATAGTAAGCTTCCCACTTTTCCCTACATTTTGGAACTCTATCTTTTTGATGGTTACCATATCGGGCACCGGATCTACCTTTTTAAACGTGAAGGTAACCTTGGTCAACGTGTGGTAGAAATGTATGCTTACACCTGTACCCCATGCAGGCTCCGACAGGGCTGCCAGTACATCAACGTGACGGGCGGCATCGGTATGTGCCGTATAACTCAGTACCATCTGCTTAGGATCGGAAAAGTTCGCAGTGGGTGCATCAGTACCACTGTATGGATACCACGAAAAGAACTTCATGCTGGCACCCAGCAACGCCGGCCAATATTGCTCAGGCGATATGGTTGCCGTGAGGTCGGGGTTCACTCCGGCGCTTGCATTGAAGTATTGTTCCGGAGCAGATGAGGCAGGCGTCAGGGAAGCAAAAAAGCCGAAAGTCTCCCCTTTCAGATCAGTATTCGAAGAGATAACCGTACTACGAGTTCCGGCGTTTCCACCTTCTCCGATACGTTGCACGACAATCAACTTCCCACACGGCATCATCTCTTCGCCGATACACGAAAAGAGAATGAACGGAAGGATAGCCGCCATTACAGTCATCTTGATAGTATTTCTAAACTTTATCATCGTAATTTCTTTTCCGACATAAACAAAACATCCAGTGAAATGTATTATAAATCCATATTCAAATCGATGTTTTTTACTTCACCCCAGTCTTCCACCGTTATCGTCAATATCTGAATACCGATTTTCCCTACCCGGGCCGTTATCTGATACACATTATTCCTCCGTATTTCCGTAAAAGGTTGTGCTACTGGGGTCCCTTTATCATCAACCTTTGTTATTGTCTCTATCACTATCCCAGTTACTCCGGTGACATCCGGAGGTCCCTTCAGGACGTTGGTCATGCTGACAGCCAACCGGTCGGAATAGTCCGGTCTGAACATGCGCTCGGCAACATAGAACGAACTAAGCAGTTTCCGGTTCTTAGCTCCGATAGCAGACGAATATGCCCACATTTCCGAGGTTGCCGCCGTCCAGGTTTCCGTTAATAAGTCACCGTCCGGTACGTTGCCCTTCACTTTCCCGAAATTTTTCGAAGGATTAGCATTATCGCGTGTACCATTCGCCTCGTTTCCCATCACAAAATAGCTGTCACGGGTGAAATTGTGCAAAGTGACACTGGTGCTGCCGGCAGTATATCCGGTCATCGCTCCACCATCTATGGCTTCGAGAAATATATCTACCCGGGCAACGGCACGTTCAATAACCATTTTTACGGCCTTGGTTTGATCGGGCACTACAGATATACCCCGCATCACGCCTGTCATGGGCATTCCAGTCGTAGAAACAATCTCGCCATCACCGTCCAGTATGGTAGCAATGTTATAGTTTATCTCTCGCAATTGCGACGGACTGGCGACGCTGTTGAGAGCATATGTAAGTCCCTGCGGTTCGTTGGCAACAACCATAACTATCATATCATCATCGGGAGTCACCTTGAGAACCTGTGCGGTAATGTCAGTGGCCGTGCCCGGAGTATCCAACCGGATGAGTTCATTCACATTCAGTTTCACATCACCGGACGCGTTACTGAATACGACGAACCGGATGGTTTTTATCTCCTCCTGCCGGTCTGCATCCCCATCGTCCACCAAACTGATGCTAAGCTGCGCCCGGGTAAGCAGGGGTAGCTCGTCGGCAACATCACTGCTGCACGAGAACAAAAGGGCTGTGAATGCCAGATATATGATATATAATAGTCTTTTTATCATTCTTAAATTTCAATTCCATGAAGCCAGTAAATCCAAGTGCCTACCACAAGTCCGATCTGGATAAATTCTCCTCCTCCGGGCTTCTCGGTGACAGTGAATATCAGGTTCCATTCGCTCTGGCGGTCAAGGTATTCTTGGAAAGGAAGTTCTGTTCCGTCATGACGGGAAGTCGGTCGGGCAATACTCAGCAACTTCATCAGGTCGTAGCTCCATATTTTGGCTCCGGTATCCGCATTTTTTATAATGAACTGGTAATCCCATCCATCCCTGTTGAACAGGCGCATGGTGTTGAGACGTGCGGATACAAACACGTCGGAAGTTTCTCCCTGACCTGTATAATGAGGCACGTAATGAACCGGTCCTTGGTGTGTAGGTTCGTTCTCCCAAGAATAGGTTGCACTTTCCGGTGCCTGAATTTCAAAAGTATATTGTGTTCCGTTCTTTTGGCCTTCTCCATACTTCATCAAGGCGATATTAAACCGATTAGTATTGCGTATCAGGTTTACCGGGTAAACCTTGTGGTCGGTATTGGAGGGCAAATGGTCCACCTTCACCACTTCGCTGAAGTAGAGATGTTGAAACTCAAAGTCTACAACATCCGATGCACGCTTCAAGGCTACAGTGAGCTGCTGAAGGGTTGTTGTTCCCGGAACCAGTTCACGGCCTGCATTGTCCAAAGCCTGAAAGTTGTCAGACAAACTGCCAACGGTCAGCACCTTGTAGTTTCCGAAATCGAGTTCATTGGTCAGCGACATCCGATTGCCGCCAATCAGTGCGGTAGCCTCGGCTCTTTTGGAAAAGAGTAGTTTGTCATCGCTGCCGAACACGAATACATCCACCGATTTGACCTGCGGGTTGAATGCGTCCGCATATTCCATATTATAGTCGAATGTAAATTCCAGCCAAAGTTCACACCGGGGCAAGTCTTCGCGTATAGTATCACACGAGGCTATACACAGCATCGAGGCGACGACAAGGAACAACTTAGTTTTTCCGAACATATCTTTTTTCTTTTTAGGGGGCAGCATTGTTTTAACTGCCGTTTATATTGTCAGAGGACATGTTTAGTGACCTCCGGTTACTTTCACTTTTAGGGGCGCTTCTCTATATTCATACTATTCTGAGTGCGCAAAGGGGCAGTGCTGTTTTTGGAAAGCCTGTCACCGGCTCGTTTTTAGGTTTTCTGGCGGTCAGTTCCGCACGAGATAATTTTCTTAATATAGGGAGATAATAATATGAGTTCGATATAAGCAAAAATACCCTCCTCTCAGTAGGAGGATACTTTTGCTTATGACGAACTTACACTATATTAGATTTCGAAACCGGTTTCCCAGTATACCCACGGAGCAACTTCAATGTCGAAAGCAAGGAATCCAGGCTTTTCATCAATTGGATCTTCCGGATCGGGATCTTCTGGTCCTTCGTTGGGGTACCACGGCGTACCGGAACCATTAACTTTGTTCAAAGTGAGGTTATACCAGTTATTACGCACCACACCATATTTACCGAAGTACATGTATTCGTCGTCGGTATTGTCATGGCGGATTTCGTAATAGTAATAGTTCACGCTCTTCGGATACCACTTGATGCACTTTTCTATTTTCACGATTTCACCACCATCTGAGATGTTATCAAGATGGGTATCCTGGGCAAGGCTTGCAAAATCAGCAATTGTAGTAGACAAAGCAGCTTCTACTGCATCTAAGAAATTCTCACAAGCTGTCATAAACAATGCTTCTTCAGGGTAGAAAAGCTTCGCGTTAGCTGCTGCCTCAGACTCGGATTCTCCTGCTAATTTCAGTTCTGCAGCCTTAGCGTCAATCGCGGATTTAGCATTGCTATAAGCTGTCTGAAGATCTGAAAGTTGCTTATAATTTACACCGGCGAACGAGAACCAGTCGTTTCCAAGTGTATAGTCCTTTGGAGCATATTTTGCTTTAATCACTACACGCGTAGCTGCACCAAACTTCTGGTCAGCATCAGCCATTGTGTTCTCAATACAATATTCAGCAGTCGGAGCCGGAGTGGTGCTTGCAAGTTTCCAAGTAACAATGGGTTCACGATTAACAAGTGCATTTTTAGTAATCCCAACTCTATGATCGGGAGACTTGAAATTCGGGTCCGTAGTGTAGAAGTTATTTTCATAAAAAACTGTAGCGTGGGTTGCCTTAGTCGTAGACTTCTCTGCAAACGGATAGAAAGTACTGTTGTAATAGTCGAGTGTCCAACCGGTAAATTCAAATGTTGCACCAGCAGGCAATACTTCCGGGCCGCCACTCTTAACAGCTACTTCTACTTTTGCAGCCAAGCGTTCAATCTGAAGCGATGCTCTGTTTGCTGTTTTTTCAGCTTCCTCTTTGGCGGCAGTTTCATCTTTAATAGCAGCGCCATCAACAGAAATAACATTATCTTTTACGTAGAGCAGACATCCCTCGTTCCACTTATCACCACTTTTATCGTAGGAACCGGCATTAATCATTGTGAAACCAGCACCTGCGACCGCAGGATCGGCGATTTCGCCTACAAGTGTTTCGGGTTTGCTACCACTTGCAAGAGTTAGATTAATGGCTACATTGATATCATCGTACGAAGCACCGGCAGCCAAATTACCCAATCGTGCTTTCATTGCCGTACCCGGATTAACAATAACGAGCAGATACTCAGTACTGGCACTTACCATAATTGCATCTGTCGTACCTTGGTTACCACTAGCCTGTAATGATAAATCTCCTGAGCCCAGAATGGTAACAGGATTCTTTTTGGCATGGTGTACCAGTCTCTTTTGGCTGTCGAATGTAATAATATAAAGAGAGTTAACCGTACCCTCTTCCCCAACAGGGCCTTTCTCTTCAGAACTCCCGGCAACAGCACGAGTACCCGGCTTTTGGGTAGGTAAGGTGATCCGTAACGACATGTAGGCCACATCCAAATCGGGATTCTGTACAATAGAATCGGCCTCATCCGTTGAACAACTTGCCAATGCCGCAATAGCCAGCAACGACACTAAAATTGATTTAATCTTTAGCATAATACAAACATTTTATTAGAAATTAATAGATATATTTATTCTCTTTGTTACAGCTCAGTTAGTGCTGCTTTATTTATTACTGATTTTATTTATTCTTCTTCTGGCAGCATTAACCTTCTTTTTAGCTAATTCTTCTAGATTTTCCTTGGCTGCACCCAGCCCTGACTGCACTGCAGCCTTCAAATACTTCTCCGACGATTCATAATCTCCTTTCATTAATGATAATACTCCCATTGCATTGTTATATTCAGGTAGGCAGTCATCTGACTTCACCCTTTCCAAATAGCGTTCCGCAGAAATCAGGTCATTGCGTGAAAGAGCTGC
>ERZ791659.1493-NODE-1493-length-12164-cov-2.2793_pt1 | contig 12164 bp, 9 predicted proteins | sample MGYA00510053_ERZ791659 | MGnify/ENA primary metagenome ERZ791659 (study PRJEB30046, sample SAMN00715192) | human gut metagenome | study: EMG produced TPA metagenomics assembly of the A metagenome-wide association study of gut microbiota in type 2... | reverse complement strand
TATTTGTTGTGCTGTTCTGTGCATCTGAAGCAGAAGTATTTGTTGTGCTGCTCTGTGCATCCGAAGCAGAAGTATTTGTTGTGCTGTTCTTCGTATCTGAAGCAGAGCTGTTTTGTGTAGTTGTAGTTCCGGTTGAACCAGCATTGGTATCTGTACCTGTTGTGCTGCTGTCATTCTGCGTTGCCGCCTGATTCTCCGACTGTGTTGTCTGGGAATCACCGGATGTGGCATTGCCTGCCTCCTGCCCTGCGGTGTTCTGCGCAGAAGCATCTGCTGCAAATGATGTTACATGTGTTGGTATCATCATCACTGCTGCTAAAATAATTGCTGCAATTCTCTTTGTCATTCTCTTTCTCTTCACTTTTTTTCCCTCTCTTTTTATTTACGTATCGATCCGCACTCTCATCCATGCAAGAAGATCTGCATACACTTTATCGCGGTCTGTCTCATTTAAGATTTCATGTCTGTCATTTTCGTAAAGCTTATATGTAATGTCCAGAGAACCTGCCTCTTTGAATAGATCATACACTTTTTTCACGCCGACACCATTATCTCCCACCGGATCATCCTGACCGGATACAATAAAAATTGGAAGCTTGTTTGGCACTTTCTTCACATTTTCCAACTGATTATCGTAGAGAACCGCTTCCATCAGCCCCAGATAGCCGTTTAATGTAAACTTGAACGTACACCGCGGTTCGTTATAATAGAATTTTACAATATCCTCATCTTTTGTAAGCCAGCTGTTGGAAGGTGTTTTTCCGGAAAGATCATATTTCTTATATGGTCCGCCAAAGGAAAGTGATTCAACCAGTCTGCTTCTGTGATGCCAGCCAAAAATTTTTGCAAGGAATCTGCATACATTGATTCCGAGTCTGGTCATACTGTCCGGCACACAACCGGTTCCCATAATGATCGCCCCTCTTAGATCATCATTGTAAACGGTGAGGTATTTCCGAAGCATATAAGATCCCATACTGTGTCCCATCATAAAATAAGGAACACCCGGATTTTCTTTCTGAACCATTGTGCGCAGTGTATGCATGTCTGCGATCACCGTGTCACTCGGATTTTCCGCAAAATATCCCCAGTCATCTTTGGATGCTACGGAATCCCCATGTCCTAAATGGTCATGTCCCACCACCATAAAGCCATTTTCTGTCAAAAATTCAGCAAATGGTCTGTAGCGTTCTACAAATTCGATCATGCCATGTGTGATCTGTAAAATTGCCTCATACTTTCCATCTTCCGGAATCCATTTGACTGCATGGATGGTTGTTTTGCCATCCGCTGATAAAAATGTAAACTTCTCCTCTTTTGCCATACTTTTTCCCCTCTCTTACTCTTTTTGTGATTGTAAGTAAATGCTGTTTTTTAACCTATGGCTTCTTTATTCTGTCTGGACGAAACGATGGACTTCCTCCACATTACGTTCTAATTCATCCGCGCATTCTTTGTGCTCTTTCCACTCCTGACGCAGTGTTTCCGCTTTGGATAACACTCTGCTCTGCACTTCGAAAAATTCATTTTCACCCTGACAGAGACTTTCTAATATTTCTTCAATATCGGTTTCTTCTTCCACATTTTCATGATCTGTTTCCGCCACCTCTGTGTCTCTGCTTTCCAGAAGTTTTACCATGGCGCTGTTATTTTCTTTTAAAAGATCATTTAACAACTGGATCTGTTTTTCCGCCTCTGTGGCAGTTTCCTCAAAAGCGCTGATCCTCGCAAGCACATCCGCAACCGCTGAAGTATACTGCTCTGCGTTCACACGCACTTCCTCTGCCGCTGTCACAAATTTTCTTCCGCCTTCTCCCATGCGTCCTGCTTCAATTGCTGCGCCAAGTGCCAGAACTCCCATATTCTGTGAGATATCTGCCAGTTTCTGTAACGCCTCTTCCTGACAATATGCCTCATAGAACGATTCTATCTCCTTCATGGGTGTGGTGACGTACTTGTTCTTCTCTACAACTTTTGCAATTTTCTCGTGCTCACCCTCCATTTGCTGGCAGAGTGCTTCTTTTTCCTGCTGCAATCTGATATTCTGTTCATTCTTTTTTGCAAGCTGCTGTTTCAACAGTACGGTCTGTCCTGAATTCGCCTCTGAACACTCCTTTAACAGTTCCAATTCCTCTGAAACCGCCGTGATTGTCTCATCCAGTTCCGTTTTTGAGATCGTCATCTGCACCAATGTCTCTTCTGCGCTGTCTTTTGCTTTTGTAATATTAGAAATCTGCTCCTGCAGACGGTTCTGTTTTTCCTGTAATGCCAGAAGTTCCTCTTCCAGTTCTTTTGCTTTTTTTCCACCAAACATATGCCATCCTCCAGTTTTACTGATAATTTCGAATGATAACCTGTACGCTTTCCACTCCATTATACTCGTTAATCTCCGGATAGTACACAATCATTATCCTCAATTTGTTTATCTGTCCGCGAAAAGCTTTTTCCACTTCCGCACTTCCATACTTTTCCGCATAATATGCTTTAAACGCCTCAATATCGCCAAAATAGACTGCCGTCACTGTCTCACCGGCGGCTGTCAGCAGGTTCAGCCGCAACACATTCTGATTTTTTCCGACCACAAAAGCCTTTGTGATACTCAGGTTTTTGTCGGCAAACTGTGGTTTGATATTGGCTTTTCCAAAAGGCTCTAACACTGCAAATTCCCGGATAAGACCGGCATCCGCATACGCTGCTGGCATCGGAATATCAATTTTGATCTTCGGGATCAGGTCATCCTCCGTGAGATTTGCACAGGCATTGATTTTTTCACGAAACTTATCCACGTTTTCTTCCGGAAGAGATAATCCTGCCGCCATCGGATGTCCGCCGAATTTTTCCAGAAGTTCCCTGCACTTACATAGTTCCTCATACATGGAGTACTCCTCGATGGAACGCCCGGAGCCCTTCACGCCCTCCTCCGCCTTCGTCAGCACAAATACCGGCTTATGATAAGCCTCCCGGATACGCCCTGCAATGATTCCTGCAAGACTTTCGTGCACCTGTGGCAGATAAATGACAAGCACTTTATCCGACATGTAATGTTCCTCCACCACACGTTTTGCCTCCTCGACGCCATCTGCTGTCATATCTTTGCGCTGCTGGTTTAACTCCACAAGCTCCCTTGCCGTTTTTGCTGCCTCTTCCTCTCCCTGTAAAAAAAGAGACAGAGACAGTTTTGCTGTATCAAGTCTGCCACTCGCATTGATGCACGGTCCTAACACAAAACCAAAATGATATGCATTGATCTGCTCCGGTTCTAAATGATTCTGAAAGATCAGGGCGCGCATCCCCGGATTTTGTGCGGTGAATGCGGTTTAATCCCTCTTTCACCAAAATGCGGTTTTCGTCTGTCAGATCCATAACATCGCCAACGGTTGCAAATGCGACATTTTCCAGAAATTCATAGGTTTCTTCCAGGGCAAAACCCATTTTTTCATACAATACCTGCAGCACTTTCCATGCGACTGCTGCTCCACATAACTCTTTAAAAGGATACGCACATTCCTGCTGCTTTGGATTCACGATTGCATCTGCGTTGCTGCGAAGGAACTGCTTTTCCCCATTCTCCTCTGTATAGGGAATCTCGTGGTGATCGGTCACTAACACGGTCATCCCAAGTTCTTTGGCATGCGCAATCTCTGAGATTGCAGCAATTCCGTTATCGCACGTAAGAATGGTATCCATTCCGTCTCTTTTTGCCTGATCGATCAGATTCTCATTGATTCCATAGCCATCCTTCATGCGGTCCGGAATCTGCGTGGAAACATTTCCACCACAGTGTTTAATTCCCCGGTATAAAATATAGGTTGACATAACTCCATCTATATCATAGTCGCCGATAATACGGATCGGCTTTTGCTCTTCTATTTTAACTTTTAAAATATCTGTCAAACAATCTGCATCTTTCAATAAATGTGGATCGTATAAATCCTTTAAACTTCCATTCAGATATCTTTCAAATGCCGCCTCCCCGATCACCTCACGGTTTCGGATAAGACGCGCCGTGACAGGGCTGATCCCGAACTCTTTTCCAAGCTTTTCAAAATCAGCCCCTTTGTTGATTACAAACCATTTTTCCATGTAACACCTGCTGCCTGTGGTTTTTTATGATTTTATTTTTTAATAATCCACTCCCATGAGCACCAGCCCGCATGCCGGTGCTGTATAACCTGCGTTCTCCCGGTTTTTGCTCTCTAAGATCTGCGGCAGCTCCTCCGGTGCTCTCCTGCCATCCCCAACCTCGATCAGCGTACCTGTCAGGATGCGCACCATGTTTTGCAAAAATCCATTGCCCCGATAATCAATCCATAGATCATTCCCTTTCTTCGTAAAATTGATCTCATAAATCGTGCGGACCGCCGACTTTTTCATTTTCTTGTTTCCGCAAAATGAAGTAAAATCATGTGTTCCGATCAGATAGGAAGCGGCTTCTTTCATGCGCTCCACATCGAGTGTTTTCTCATACTGATACTCATATTTCCGCTCGAAAACATCCGAGATCTCTCCCATATGGATGTGATAGCGGTAGGTCTTTTTCTTTGCGGCGTAACGGCTGTGAAAACGCTCGTCCACCTGCTCAACCGCAATAACGGCAATGTCATCCGGCAGATAATGATTCAGATAGGACATGATCTTTCCCTCCGTAAAATGCTCCTCAATATGAAAATTTGCCACCTGGCCTTTGGCATGCACGCCCGCATCCGTTCTCCCCGAACCGATGACTTCCACCGCGTGTCCTGCCATCTGTCCCAGCACTGCTTCTATTTTTCCCTGAATGGTCAGACCGGTGCTGTTCTGCCCCTGCCAGCCCTTGTATCTTGTCCCGTCATACTGGATTGTGATTTTATAGTTGTTCATACTTTTTATCCCTGCTTTACTGCAATCTAAACTAACTTTTAGTTTAACACATTTTCTACTCAAATCCTAGTCTGCGATATGTTCCTGAAACGTTTTTGTGCCGGGGAACTGAAAAATACCAATCCCCCGGCACATTTACTCTGCATTTTATACCAGTTCTGCAATCCTTGTCACCGCAACATAGATCTCCGATATTTTATACCAGGTGCGGTAATCTACCACTCCCGTCACAGGCAAGCCAAAAATAGACTGGAATTTTTCTACTGCTGCCTTCGTTGCTTCTCCGTAAATCCCATCCGGTGTGATCGTCGGGATTGCCGGATAGGCCTGCGAGATTCTCGCTAACTGTTCCTGGATCTGCCGGACCTTATCTCCGGCAGCGCCCACTTCCAGATTATACCGCGGCCAGGATGCCGGGATACCGGAAATCTCCTCCGCTGTATTGATAAACATATTATCACCATAATAATAACGGAGAATTTCTATCGTTTCGTAGTTCTGATCCCCAAGATATTTGCTTCCCCACTGACTCAGCCAGTTGCTGCACGTCACGCGCTGTCCGTCACAATACTGTGTCAGGATTGGCTGTCTCACATTCGGTCTGGAAAGATAATTCTGAAACATTTCATCTACCACATCCGAGATACTCTGAAAAATATTTCTTCCATAGACGAATTTCTGGTCAAAAGCAGTGGATGTCGTGATGGTGAAGTTATAACCTTTATTCCGGTACCATTCCGTGTAAACCCTGTTTAATGTAAAAGACATGATCGCAAGGATATTGGCACGCAGCGTGCTGTCCGGCCATGTGCTGTATATCTCGCTGGATGCCACGTTTTTGATGTAATCACGGTAACGCACATAATAATTTGCCGCGTTGTTATCCGAAGGAGGTCCGTCGTGAACGACGACAAACTCCGGGATCACCACTTTGCTCAACACGATCTCCCCGGATTCTGAGACAGGCTTGATCTCGGACTCTGCTATTTTCGGTGGAAAATCTCCAAACAGCGTATTCACCGGAATCACAATGGAATCTATCTGGGTTTCCTCTTCATTTTCTTCCGCCATCCGCACCTGTTGCAATGCGAGCTGCTCTGAAAAAATCTGAACGCCCGAAATACTGACGGGACGATATCCCGGTGCGGTAACTTTAACCGTATATTGGGCAAACGGCTGATTTTCGGAGGGTTCCATCGAGTATTCAAGTGGAGGCGCATCAAGCGTAAGTTTCTCCGACATTCCTGAATCATCTGCGCTTACCTCCTCCACTGTGGAATCCGGCTCGCCCGAATAGGAAATGGTGATTCTTGCTCCCTCAATCGGTCTTCTGGTCCGGTTTGTAAGTACTTCTACTTTGAGGCTTCCTTTATCTACAGCCTCTGTCTGGGCATATTTGATATCTGGCATGAACAACCTCTTCATACATTTCCTTATATTATATGCTCAGACATGCAATCCTGTTCTGCTTCCTGTGCAAAACATTCGATTTCCCAACTTCTCATTTTCTATTTCCGTTCTTTATCCAAATCCCCCAAAACTTAATTCTTACTCTACCGTAACTACCTTCGCCAGATTTCTTGGCTTATCAACATCAAATCCCTTATCGGATGACACGTAATATGCTAAAAGCTGTAATGCAACCGATGCAGGTAAAACCATAAATTCATCCTGCATATCCGGAAGCTTGATCACCTGATATTCGGTATCAAGATCACCGGAAAGTGCCTCTTTGATAAATAATACAATATCTGCACCTCTGGATTTTACTTCCTTAATATTGGAAAGCTCTTTTGACATGAGTTTTTCCTGTGTTACCGTTGCAACAACCGGTGTGTTAGTCGTGATCAGTGCAATTGGTCCGTGTTTTAATTCGCCGGAGGCATAAGCCTCAGAGTGAATATAAGAAACCTCTTTCAGTTTCAATGATCCTTCCAGTAAAATAGAGTAATCCAGTCCACGTCCGATCATAAACAGATCCTTTGCTTCCAGAATCTTCTTTGCGATCACATGGATGTCACGTCTTTTCTCCAATACTTTCTGCATCACTTCCGGAACACGCTCTAATTCTGCGATAAAGCTCTTTGTCTGCTCCTCTGTGTAGACACCTCGCAATAATGCCATTTTTGCAACCACAAGATAAAATACGGAAAGCTGTGTTGTGTAAGCTTTTGTACTTGCCACTGCAATTTCAGGTCCTGCTGCGGTGTATAACACATAATCACTTTCTCTTGCAATGGAAGAACCTTTTACGTTGATAACGGATAAACATTTTGCGCCCTGTCTCTTCGCATATTTTAATGCTTCCAAGGTATCAATTGTCTCACCGGACTGTGATACTGCGATCACCAATGTTTTCTCATCAATGACCGGATCGGAATACATAAACTCTGATGCAAGTTCTACGTCCATCTGCACATGAACGATAGATTTTACCAGAGCCTGTGCCACAAGTCCCGCATGCATGGCTGTTCCGCATGCTACCACACAAATTCTGTCACAGTCTGTAAAAAGAGAATCCGGCACACCATCCGCGGTAAAATCAGGCAGACCGTTCACGATACGGTCTTTGATCGTATTCTTGATTGCTTCCGGCTGCTCCATAATCTCTTTTTCCATATAAAATGGATAACCATTCTTTCCCGCGCTGTTCAACTCCCAGTCAACGGACAAAAATTCCGGTTCTACCACATTGTCATTTAAATCCGTAAGTACCACATGATCTTTGTGCAACTCTAAAATGTGATATTCCGGTACAACAAAGTATTCATTTGTAAAACGGCAGAGTGCAGTCAGATCTGATGCAAGCATTGCTCCCTCTTTGCATATGGTTGCAACGATCGGGCTGACATTTCGGATCGAGTAGATCACATCCGGCTGATCTTCAAACAGGATCACAAGCGCAAAGGTACCCTTTAATTTGCTCACTGTTTTTTTGATCGCTTCCTTTGGATCTCCCTTGTAATAATGATTTAATAATGCAGCCGCAACTTCACTATCTGTTTCAGAATGAAGGATTTCCTGCAAATCGTAATCGTCAATCAGCTCACGATAGTTTTCGATGATCCCGTTATGAACCAGAGTCACTTTTCCCTGCTGATGCGGATGTGCATTCTGGTCTGTAACTCCACCGTGAGTTGCCCATCTTGTATGTCCGATACCGCAGGCAGACAAAATCTTCTTCGAATCACAAATTGCTCTTAAATCACTTACTCTTCCGGCACATTTATAAACATTTGTCACATGGGAAGTTTCGTCTTTCACTGCAATACCCGCACTGTCATATCCACGATACTCTAATAATTCCAACGCATCTAACAAAACATCTTTTACGTTTTCACTGCCTGTATAACCTATAATTCCACACATATTAAATTTCCTCTTCTTTTCTATTTAAAATTTAAATCATATTCAAATCCAATTGTCCCATTATACCGTATTTGTTTTGCAGTCACCTGCATATTTGCCGGCATATCTCGCACTGGGAAGCACGAAAGGGCGTCCGCCGAATTTTCGATAACCCTTTTCCTCGTTAACCTGTGTATGGTCGTCCTCACAGGTACATGGCGCTAGAAGAGAAACCTAAATGTCTGCAATCAGTCACAGACAGGATTGCATATCTGAAAATATAAACCTTATTCGATTATCAATGTGCTATATATATTGTAAATGCCTTCATAAATGCTGCTACATCTATGAAGGCATCTATAACATGATTACTATACTATGATATGCGAAAAATGTCCAGAAGTTATTTTACTTCCACTGTCCAGCCATATTTATCCGGGATTCTTCCCCACTGGATACCGGTTAAGGTGTCATATAATTTCTGTGTCAGTTCACCGATCTCAAAGTTGTTGACTGTCACAACATCATCTTTGTAACGGAGTTCTCCGACTGGTGAGATAACGGCTGCTGTACCTGTACCGAATACCTCTTCCAATGTGCCGTCATGTCCGGCTTTCATCAGATCATCTACGGAAAGTCTTGTCTCATTTACTTTGTAACCCCAGTCACGAAGCAGGTGAATCATGGAATCTCTTGTAACACCCGGAAGAACAGTTCCTTCGATCGGTGCTGTGTAGATTTCTCCGGCGATCTTGAACATAATGTTCATCGTTCCGACTTCCTCTACATATTTGCGATGCTCACCGTCTAACCAGAGAACCTGTGCATAACCAAGTTTTTCTGCCTTCACCTGTCCCAAAATAGAACCTGCGTAGTTACCACCACATTTTGTAAAGCCTGTACCACCTTTTACAGCACGGACAAGTTCATCCTCAACCAGAATCTTAACCGGATTAAGACCTGCTGCATAGTAAGCACCTACCGGACAACAGATAATCATAAACTTGTATGCGTTTGCCATATGTACGCCGAGTGCTGCTTCTGTTGCAAACATAAATGGTCTGATATAAAGAGAAGTATTTGGTTCAGATGGAACCCAGTCAGCTTCCACTTTTACAAGTGCTTCCACTGCTTCGACAAACATATCGACCGGGAATTCCGGCATACAAAGTCTTGCGTTTGAATTGATCATTCTCTTTGCGTTCATCTCCGGACGGAACAGCTGGATTTTGCCTTCTGCTGTACGGTATGCTTTCATACCTTCGAATGTTTCCTGTGCATAGTGAAGTGTCACACATGCCGGATCCATTGTGATAGGTCCTTCCGGAACGATTCTTGCATCTTTCCATCCGTCTTCTTTTGTCCAATCCATGACAAACATGTAATCTGTCATATACTTACCAAAACCAAGATTCTTCTGGTCTGGTTTCTCCTTTAATACCGGTCTTTTTTCAAATCTGATATCCATAATATCCTCCTTGTTTGCGAAGCAAATGCGACTGTCCTTACAGGAGCAGAGGATTTGGCCTCCTTTTCCCATTACACTTTTGGGAAATTAACTTTGACAACCATTATGATACTTTCTTTTTTTCATGTCAAGATTATTCCGAAGCCTTATGTTATGTATAACTATTAGTTATTATCTGTTTTATTTTCTATAACCTGATTTTATTTTCTTTTTCAAGTGACTTTTCCACTCTCCTGTAATATAATAAAACTACCTAAAAAAATTATGAGAGGTGATCCCTATGCATACATTTCAGCCAATTCCAGTTGATATGCTGGACATGAATCCATTTACGAAAATCGGCAAAGAATGGGCACTGCTCACAGCCGGAAATAAACAGGAATCCAATACAATGACCATTAGCTGGGGCGGTGTTGGTGTTTTATGGGGCAAAAATGTTGTCTATGTTTTTGTCCGTGATTCCAGATATACCAAGGAACTGATCGATGCGGGAGACTTTTTCTCCCTTACATTTGTAAGTGACCAGTACCGCGATGCCTTGAATTACTGTGGCTCCCATTCCGGCCGGAACGAGGATAAGATTGCAAACGCAGGGCTTACCGTGGACTACCGGCATGGAATCCCATACATTGATGAGGGAAATCTTGTTTTGGTCTGTGAAAAAATGTCTGCTACCAGAATCACGGATGATTCCTTCCTCGATTCCGAGATTGCTGACAAATGGTACAAAGACGGCGATATGCACACCATGTACGTTGGACAGATCATTGATGTGCTCGCAAGATGATCATTTCTGCTAAACTCTTATTTTTTTGCAAAACGCTGCATTCCTAAACCACAAAAGCCTCCCGGCAAAAATGATCCGGATTGCCTTTCATCGCAATTCCCACATTTTTATCGGGAGGCTTTTTTACTCATGAAGCAGATAACCACTTCTTATTCAACAAAAAAATTTATTTTATTTCAATGGATATTTCTCTGTCAAAGATTTCACGATCGCCTTTGCCTTGTCAGCTGCCGGCTCACCCTCTTTGATCATCATTGCGATCGCCTCTGCGATCTGATCCATATCATCCGTGTTTAATCCGCGGGAAGTTACCGCCGGAGTTCCAAGACGTACACCACTTGTCACAAATGGAGATTTCGGGTCGTTTGGAATGGTATTCTTATTGCAGGTAATGTTGACGGAATCCAGAAGTTTCTCAACTGCTTTTCCGGTAAGATCATAATTGGTCAGATCTACGAGCATGAGGTGATTGTCTGTTCCACCGGATACGATCTTAATTCCACGATCCATCAGTCCCTTGCAGAGTGCCTGTGCGTTGTCAATAATATTCTGCTGGTAAACCTTAAATTCCGGCTGCAATGCCTCTTTGAAGCAGACTGCCTTGGCTGCGATCACATGCATCAGTGGTCCGCCCTGAATACCCGGGAAGATTGCTTTGTTAAAGTTATACTTGTCCGCAACTTCCTGACTGCTCAAAATCATTCCGCCTCTCGGTCCGCGCAGTGTCTTGTGTGTTGTGGTCGTCACAACGTGTGCATATGGAATTGGGCTTGGATGAAGTCCTGCTGCCACAAGTCCTGCAATATGCGCCATATCAACCATGAGCACTGCACCACACGTGTCTGCGATCTCACGGAATCTCTTGAAATCAATGGTTCTCGCATAAGCGGATGCCCCTGCAATGATCATTTTTGGTTTACATTCCATTGCAAGTTCTTCCACTTTATCATAATCAATGTATCCCTCGTCATTGACACCATATGGTACTACATGAAAATAACTTCCGGAAAAATTGACCGGAGAACCATGTGTCAGATGTCCACCATGGTCTAAGTTCATTCCCATGATCGTATCACCCGGTTTTAAAATTGCAAACTGTACCGCCATATTTGCCTGCGCACCGGAATGTGGCTGCACATTGACATACTCACACCCAAATAATTCTTTTGCGCGCTCTCTTGCCAGTTCTTCCACAACGTCCACGCACTCGCAGCCACCGTAATATCTCTTTCCCGGATAACCTTCCGCATATTTATTCGTCAGGACACTTCCCATTGCTGACATAACCGCCGGGCTTACCCAGTTTTCGGATGCGATCAGCTCAATATGACTGTTCTGTCTGTCAAGTTCATCGGTAATTGCCTGTGCGACTTCCATATCCACTGCCTGAATATCTTCTAATGTGTACATAAAATCCTCCTTGTCCTTCGACGGAAAATATATTTTCATTCTATCAGCTTTATCTTTTGATCATCTGAAAATTGATTTTCCCCAGTTGTCTTTTTGACAGAGACATATGTCTTTGCCAGATTTTAAACTTCATTATAAAGGACTTTCTGAAAATATTCAATTGCTAATTTATTTTTCTATTTCTTATAAAACATCGCAAACCATGCATTTATCACATCCCAAACCCATGCATATTCCCGATCAATGCCGTAATGCATATCTGTAAGATCAGAATAAGTGGCATTCCCACCA
>ERZ791659.1468-NODE-1468-length-12270-cov-4.679_pt1 | contig 12270 bp, 9 predicted proteins | sample MGYA00510053_ERZ791659 | MGnify/ENA primary metagenome ERZ791659 (study PRJEB30046, sample SAMN00715192) | human gut metagenome | study: EMG produced TPA metagenomics assembly of the A metagenome-wide association study of gut microbiota in type 2... | reverse complement strand
GACATAAGTAACGACGAGCGCAAAGTCCCTTTCAAAAATGATGATTACCTTGCTTCCGGGACTTCGAGTTTCCGAAAGGCATGTAAATCAATCATCAGAGACAACAAAATTTAGAAATCACTATAAAACTAATTGCGGCAAGGCAATTTCTATAGTTTTTTGATGGCAGGACCCACTATATATCAGCTGCAAAATATAATTAAACCATCGACATAATAAGCAATATGTGGTTGTGTAGGATTTGAGGTATGGGAAGTTGGGATATTTAATTTTGTAAAAATCGGCTTAATGACGCCATCCGATCTTCTGCCCAGCTATATTCCAGCATATAATCTCCCGCAAATGCGTCCTGCGCATCCTGTTCACGCTGTAATAGACGGTACAAATCGCATTCCAGCAGATCCGTATTAAGACGTTTGATGCCTCTTCCTGACACGATAATATCCTCTACACCATACTGTTTTAATTCATTGATCAATGTTTTACCGATCTTGCTGCATAAGCTCTGCGTTGCTTCATCGTTCGGACGGTTCTCCCACAATGTTCCAATGATCTGATCTGTCGTCACAGTACCTCCTTCTCGATCCACCAAAAGAGCCAACAGCTCTTTTGCTTTCGCACTGCGAAACATAACCGGACTCCCATCAATATACAGATCAAAATGTCCAAACGTTCTTGCAAAGATTCTTTTATTTCTCTGTAAAGCAAGTTCATTCGCCTTCTTGACGACAAAAGTGAGTTCTGCCGCATTTAATGGCTTCATCAAATAAAAGTCCGCTTCTACATCAATTGCATTGTCAACGTACTGTGCATTACCTGTTGTATAGATCAACACGATCTGTGGATTGAGTTCCTTTAACTTTTTACCCAATTCAACACCATCCATACAACCATGTATACATATATCTAAGAATGCCGCCTCGACGGCACGCTCCCGAACACACTGCAGTGCCTCCCCTGCATCAAGACACTCTCCGACAATCTCTACACGCTTGTCACGCTCTAAATAGTTACGCACTAATTTGATCGCCATGATCTCATCATCGACAATGATCGTTTTCATACCATCCCTACATTCCTTCCATCAAATTTTAATCAAGATCCATCGATCCGAGATGTTTAGGTATTCTGACCTTCCGCCTCTATCGGTAATGCAAATGTTACAACCATTTCATCACCTTCAATCTCCCAGCTAATATCTCCTTCTACCGAAAAGCTCCACCATATTCTCAATTTTTGACGTATCAGCTCACCTTCGTCCGCTTCCTTTTTTGATAACTCCTCATACGAATTGCGAATGGTAAGAATATACTTATTTTGACAAACCCCACCAAGAATTTCAATTTGACGTCTTCTGGTCGACATACACTCATTGACAGCACGCGACGCATATAATGCAATCCCCATCGGCGGCACTTTCAGATCGCAATCACCAACATCCCACAGTATCGTCATCCCCTGAAACCGATAGTTTTCCATGGACAAATACGTTCGCATGAACTTTCTTTCCTCACGAAAAGATACTGTTTTATTGACGCGAAAACATTGAAACTGATAACGCAGGCAGTCCGAAAAACCATCCAGCAGCTCCGGCAGCAATACCTTCTCTAATATCGCAGCCCCTTTGATCGCATTTAACGTATTAAAGAGAAAATGTTCCTGCAGTACGACAATTTGCTGCTTCAGATCTTCCTCATCCACCTCTGCCATTCCTTTGACATCAATAATCACACGTAATGGTCCAGTTTTTCTCACTTTTTATTTGTCCTCCAAATCCTCAATATTCCTTGATATCGTAAGCAATATATAATCCGACAGCATCTTTGGATGTGTGAAGTGTGAGTAAATTTATACGCCCAACACGCTATGGATCATCTCTAACAATGCTGCATAATTTACCGGTTTGTCAACATATCCATTCATCTCACATTCAGTTGCTTTCATTTTCGCTGAGGAAAGTAAATTAGCAGTAACAGCATATATTGGAATCTCTTTACTATCTTGCCTGTCTGCACTACGAATGAACTTTGCTATATCATAACCATCCATACCGTATAGATTCAGATCGATCAATATAAACTGATATGAAAACGGTTCACTATTCTGATAGCTTTCTAATGCTTTCTGTCCACTCACAAACGCATCTGTATGCAATCCAAAATCATTAAATATTGTCTGCATGACTTCCAGATTAATTTCATTGTCATCAATGATCATAACTCTTTCTCCATGGAACGAATCAATGTCAGCAAGACCATCCCAAGTCAATATATTCATGATCCTATTCCTCCTGATATCATCTATTTTACTCCTTCTCAAAAAATCCGTCAATCATGCCCTTTGTATGCTTTAAGCTGTTCTCCTCAAATCATCCACAATAGATACGATACTTAACGCGACTCTGAAATCATACAAAACAAGAACCATTTTCCTCTTTATGATACTGCAGATAATACCCTTTTCCATATTTGGACACAATAAAAAGCCTTGTTCCATATAAACGTTTGCGCACCCGCTGCACAACACCATCCAATCTTCTCCGGCTGTGCACAGATACTTCGCTCCATAAATTCTCCACCAATTCATCCCGATATACCACAGCTCCCTCTGCCTGCAGCAACCGCTTTAACAATATACATTCCTCTCTCGACATATGAATAGGATACCCGTCAATCTGAACTTGTCCACCCTCGCTATCCACTATAACACGTTCCCATTCCGTCATCGGCACATCTGATACGACATTTTTCGACACCGCCCGTGCTATACGACAGGCTGCCAGATCGGTCGACTGCTCCGGGCAGACACATTCTGCAGCTCCGGCTCGCAAAAGCTGTTCTTCCAACCGATCATCTCTTTGCTGTAAAATCACGATAATTGGTACCTTCTGCCATTCCGCAAATTCTCGAAAAGCCTGCAGACATATACTGTCACCTGCATCTTTCGTTCTCCATCGATACGCCTCCGTCAACTCTTCTTCCTGTATCATAATGGCCGAGCACGGAGCCTGCACCTCCCATAACGTCTCTGCATGATCGATCATCTGAGTCTGCCATTCTTCCTGGCTCAATCGCTCCAACAATCTTGCGATCCACTCTTCCTCTAATGCGCAAACAATCATCTTTCTCTTTCTCATATTTCTCTCTCACCATGATCTGTTTCTTATATTTTCGATAATTGACATTAGATGTTTCCATCTTCGTTCTTCACTCGCTGCTGTCTTCTACCTTACTTTTGGGAATTACATGATGGCCTTTCGGACGACTTCATAACCTTTTTCCCGGATCTGCTGTTCGAAAGACTTGATCGTCTCCTGCTGACGATGAATAGTGTGCTCATCATAAACGGCGTATGCACCGCGCAATGCCTCGTCAACAATATCAACAACAACAGCGTTAGCCCCCGCCTGCAGTGCCTTCTTCCGTCCATCGTGCATCGCCTGTTCCAAACTCGGATCTGCAATAAGGATACTTCCCCGAAACATCAATCTTGCAATTGCCATCAAGTATAATACCATATCCGCATTACCACCGCGTTCCCGTTCAAATGGCGTATGTTTTGCTGCCAAAAATGGTGCGATCTGTATCATCTGTGGCATAAACTGCTTCATAAACAGCAGATCTTCAGATACATTCTCTATCGTCTGATAAGGTGTTCCGACCAAAAATCCTGTTCCTGTATGATATCCCATCTCCTGCAGTTCCCACATTCCCTGCTTGCGCCGAAGTAACGACATATTAGCAGAGTGCAGCCTCTTGAATTGTAATTCATTCGAGGCATCATGGCTAAGCATAGCTGCTCCGGCACCTAAATGCATCCAATGTAAATATGCCGCTTTGGTATGATCCCCCACATTCAATATGATCGTACAGTCCGGGAAATGCTTATGTACCGCATCCACAATTTCTGCAAAATTTGCCTCCGAAAAATAAAAATCTGTCCCACTTTCCAGCAAAAAATTGCGAATTCCCTGCCTATAACCCTCGTGACAATACTGTAATATTTCTTTCATATTCATACGATACCGCTTCACAAAACGATTACTGCGTCTTAACCCACAGTAGTTGCAATCATTTTTGCAGTAATTAGAAAAAGGAAGTCTACCCCACAGATAGACTTCCTTATCAAATTGCTGTTTTCGAACCTCTTCTGCCTTTTGAAACAGATACTCGGTTGTCTCCGCATTGCGATATCGCAACAGTTCTGTAAATTCGTCTGCTGATAACGTTCCAAGCATCATCAGACGATCTACATGCTCCTGCATTATCTCGCCCATTATTTTCTCCATTTCCAGTGCCTCGCCAAATACAATACCACTTTATTCTAAGGAGCCACTACTCCTGTTCCGTATCCGCGATCTCAAATTGGCTGATAATGCCACAGATCGCCGTATTTAACTCCGGCTTTAACTCTTCCAGGGTGACCGGTTGCTTCTGTAGAATAACATTATAACAGGTTGCATTTACCAATTCAACAATCATAAAGATCATTAAATTCTGCTGTCGAAATTTGCGCCCGGACTGCTTTAGCAGCTCCTCGAAGATATCCATGCAGTTCCGATTGGACATGCCGGCAATACGAATATTTGAAAAAACACCCCAGCTTAAGTTTTTAGAAATAAATCGTAATAATACAGGGCTCTCATTGAGCTGATCAACAATATGTGTTGCAAGTGCTACAATACACTCCTCTAAGCTGACCCAATTGGACTCATCATTCAATTTGAGTTCTTCATTAGCTCGGTCAAACAATGCACTCGCCTGTCTTGCGATCAACTGATCGCGAATGTCAAATTTATCTTTGAAATAAAGATAAAAAGTACCTTTCGCCATCTTTGCCCGTTTTACAATTTCAGAGATGGACGTATTTTGAATTCCTTTTTCTGTGAACAATTCAAATGCAGAGAGCAGAAGTGCTTCTTTCTTCTCTCGCTTTTTTTGATCGATCTTACTCATGCGTCCACCCCCTTAATATATTACTCATCTTTCTTAACTTCCTGTGTTGACAATACAAACTTTACACTTCCGTTCATGTCGTTGTCAATTCCGGAGAAACTCTGGTAATCCTCAGAAGCTTTCTGAATACCTTTTATACGGTCAATTGTTCCGTCCAGGCCATCTGTTACATCCGTGATCGTTGTTGCCAACTTATCAATGGCATCTTTCTTGAAGGTATTCATTCCGTCATTCAATTTATCAGAACCTTTATACAGCTTGGAAATACCACTCGATACCGTTCCTGTAGCCTTGTCAAGCTGCTTTGTGCCTGCAAACAAGGATTTGGTTCCTGCTGCCAATTGTTTGACACCCTTGCGCAATACAGAACTGTTCTTCGTTAATTTCTTGCTGTTCGTCGTGATCGTTGATGAATTCTTTACGATCGCAGCTGCACCACTCTTTAACTTCTTGTTGTTCGCTGTAAGTGTCTTGCCACCCTTTGAAAGCTTTGTAATATTGGTGCTGATCTGAGTAATTGCATCACGGACAGTTTTCTCACCATCCAAAAGCTGTGTTGCACTTCCTCTAAGCTGTGCAGCATATCCGGACATCGTCTGTGCTGTTGTATCTAATGCTGCTGCACCGTTGTATAGGTTCTGCTCCTTGGATTTTGTGTCTGTAGCAGCCTTGATACTTGCAAGACCGGCTGCAAGATCTGCTTTGCCATCTTTATCATATTCGCCATCTGCCTTACCATTTGTGACGATATCTACGCTGCTCAATGCTGTGAGTGCTTCTTTGACCGCTGCTTTCTGCTCTGCTGTCAGGCTGTCATTAGCAAGAAGTGCTTTCAGCTCATTTTGCTGCTGCAATGCATTCTCTACCAGTCCATTCACCTGTTTCATGCCCGCCTGTAACTGCCCTACACCATCATCCACAGATTTCACACCGGCTTTTAATGCTGCGGTTCCATCGGTAAGCTGCTTCATGTTTTCCTCGGTCATCAGCTTGCTTACTGCACCAACGAAGGTCTGTACGCCATCACCGAATGTCTTGTACTGTTTCGGAAATGTCTTGGTTGATTTGTCCAGTGTATTTAATCCATCGGCAATCTGTTTTGCACCGTCGGTATAGGAATTTACACCTTGACCAAGTGACTTGGCACCTTTCACATAAGAGTTGACACCCTTTAACAACTGATCGGTTCCTTTTGTATACGCATTGGTTCCTTTCTTCAAAGATTTAGCACCTTTGTTCAATGTCTTTGCTCCCTTATTGGCAGACTTAATCCCCTTCGCATACGTTGCAAAGTTCTTATTCAATGTATTTAATCCGTCTTTCAAAGACTTAGTGCCATCTACCAGCTGCTCGCCGGCATCTTTCATGTCATCGATCTTGTCATCCAATTTATCAAGATCGTCCACACTGTCAATATCGATATCCTTAAATAAGTCTGCCGTTGCTACCGTATAAGTCTGGCTCATAGAGAAATCTTTGACATCGGCTGTGATCTTAACAGAGTCCGTAATCTTGTCGTTTAACTCATCGGTATCGACATCCACATCATCTCCAAGATCAACATTTTTCAAGTCCAAGCTCTCAGACAGACCCGGCATACCATATGCGATCACAATGTTGTTTTCTCCCTCAGATAATACCTTACCATTGTCAATATCAATATTGTCGAATTTATCGACCGGAAGGATCATACCGGTTGCCATCAAAAATGGTGTGTAAATATCTTTCTTCTCACCTGCTACCGTAACCTGTTTCTTAGATGTGTTAGAATACTTGATCGTCATCTCTAACTTACCGCTCTTGCCAACGATATCTTTTGGAGCTACTTTCTCACCATCCAGTTTATAAGTGATCTGCATACCAACCGGAAGCTCGCTATTTTCTGCTGTTCCCTGATAATAAATGTCGTTTTTGGAAGTATCCCAGGTAAGACTGTCACCACTCTGTGTAAACTTCTCATCGCCCTTTGTATTTGTAATATCCTTCAATGTAGAGCTATCTTTGACACCATCTACCTGTCCGGAATTTTTGAGCCAGTCGGATACAATGACATCCGTCACACCACCGTTTGCATCCAAGGTTGCGTATACGGTTTCCTCTTTGCTAACGGTACTCTTTTTCTTAGATGACGCAAAACTTGCTGTCTGCTCTACTACTTTATTGTTAGCAGCCATTGCCTGCACCTTGCTGTCGTATCGATACGTATGTGTCGCATATTCTATATTTCCGACAACCAGCCCGGCAACCAATAAACTACTGATTCCTGTCATTACTACACGTTTCTTTCCACTCATTTGTCGCATAATGCTCCTCCTTATTTGCTGTTTGCATTTTCCTGCATCTCGATATCATTCATTCCAAAATGTTTGATATCTGTTTCCATCATTTCTTCTCTGCATCTCTCTTTGCTACATTTGCCTTGATCATGTTCCAAGATGTGCGTTTGATCACTCCATCAAAGATCCAAAGCATTGCCGGCAGAACGCAGATAACAACGATCATACTGATGATCGCACCACGTGAAAGCAGTGTACAGATCGATCCGATCATATCTACCTGCGAATATACCGATACACCAAAGGTTGCGGCAAAGAAGCACAATCCACTGGTAAGGATCGACTTGATCGATGTCTCATGCGCAATGCGGATTGCATCCTTCTTACTCTGTCCACGTTCCGTTCGCTCTTTATGATATCGACTTGTCATCAAAATCGCATAATCTACGGTCGCTCCAAGCTGGATCGTACCGATAACGATACTCGCCACAAACGGAAGCGACGTATTCGTATAAAACGGTACTGCCATATTACATGCAATCGCAAATTCGATGACCGAGATCAAGATCACCGGAATGGAAATCGACTTAAACGTGATCAAGATGATAACAAAGATCGCCAGGATGGAAATATTATTTACTGTCTTGAGATCGACATCCGTTACATCCTGCAAATCTTTCATCATTGGCGCCTCGCCGATCACCATACCATCATTTTGGTATTTTTTGACAATCTTGTCAATCTTTGCTAATTGAGAATTTACCTCATCAGTAGCAGAACTGTAATCAGAGCTTACAAATTCCAGTTCATAATTGTCTGTCTTGAGCATCTTCTTGATATTGTTCGGTATCATAGACTCCGGTACATTGGAACCTACTAACGAGTTCAAACCGATCACCCATTTCACACCATCTACCTTTTCAATTTCCTTGCTCATCGCACTCTCGTCTTTGGCAGAAAGACCATCTTTCAGAAGGATCATATGCATGTTACTCATATTAAACTCCTTCTTTAATTTCTCATTCGCCTCATTACTTGGAATGTTCTTCGGCAAAGACTGATCAATATTATAGTAAATCTTGTAATTATTATTACCGTGTATTGCCGGTACTAACACGATCAGGAACAACAGCAATGCTACATAACGTCCCTTGACAATGCCATGTGATAGTTTATCCAAGGATGGGATCAGTGATCTGTGCGTCGTCTTCTCAATCGCTTTATCACAGGTAAGGATCATTGCCGGAAGTACCGTTACACAAGCAATCACACCAATAACAACACCCTTAGACATTACAATACCGATATTAGCGCCAAGCTTAAACGTCATAAAACAAAGTGCTACGAATCCTGCAACCGTTGTGATCGAACTTGCCGTGATCGATGTAAACGTATTGCTGATCGCATGTGCCATGGCGCGTTTCTTGTCGCCTTCATATCGTTCCTTGTTCGCTTCGTAACTCTCTAACAGGAAGATGGAATAATCCATCGTCACCGCCAACTGAAGCACCGCGGCTAACGCCTGCGTGATATAGGATATTTCTCCTAAGAAAATATTACTTCCTAAGTTAAATACGATTGCCATTCCTATATTCAACAAGAAGATCAATGGTGTCACAAAGGAAGTCATTGTCAAGAACAAGACTACCAGTGACAGCAAACCTGCAATCACGACGTAGATCGGCATTTCCTGCAATGCCAGGTTCTTAATATCAGTAACTACACCGGACATTCCGCTTGCATAAACATTCTTGCCTACGACTTTACGTATCTGCGTGATCGCATCCATCGTATCATCTGCTGATGTCGTATCGTCAAACAACGCGATCATCATCGTCGCTTTTCCGTTAAAGAATGCTTTTCGCAGATCTTCCGGAATCATTTCGGTCGGCACCGAAATATCCACTGCATCGTCATACCATAAAACATCTTTGACATGATCGATACTTTCTAATTGTTTCTCTAACTTTGCTGCATCTTTCATCGGCATATCTTCCACGACTACCATGGAAAACGCTCCCATACCGAACTCATCCACCAGAATATCCTGTCCCTTGATCGTCTCCAAGCTCTCCGGCAGATAACTAAGTACATCATAATTCACACGTGTACTGACATATCCGATTCCAGCCGGAATCAGCAGGATAAACGCAATAACAAGAATGATATTCTTGTGTTTTGTGATCCACTTGCCAATGTTAATCATCCAATCCCTCCTAAATCTTAATAAACCATGCTGTCAAAAGCATCTGGATACCATGACAATCCGGTCCTTATTGAGAATAAATATCAAAAATGACTGACAGTCATTTTTAACTCTTGCTGTATACTACTACAAAAATGACCAGTAGTCAATCTTTTTATTTTAAATTTATAAATATTTTAGATTTTAGGAGTAAGGTGGCAAAGCATCCTCGCGGAGCGTTTTTTACTTTATAGGAAACGAGAAGTTTCCTATAAAGTAAAAAAGGGACAACGCATACACGCCGTCCCCATTGTTACTACATTCTTCTATTAGTTGCCGACCAACATCATGGTCCCTTTTATTTAGCAAGCAGCATCATGATCTCGTTGCTGCGTCCTACAAATTCTGTCATTTCATCTGCTGCAAGCGGCTTATGCGCTAACATCGCCAGATCATACAACTGTTTGCAGAACATATCCACATTCTCGCCATCTTTGTGCTCCAAAATATACTGCACTAAAGCATTCGATGAATTGAGCACTAATGTCTCTCCTCCTCCGAGGCCACCCATGCCCATGTCCATGCCGCCCATGCTGTACATTTTCATCATATCCTGCATACGACGCATTTCTTCTGACAATGTAATCATTGAGGAGATCTTTTCATTCTTGAGTTTTTGTACTTTTACTTCAAGCTGATCCTTACCCAATGCTCTTTTGAAGATTTCAGACAACGCATCCGTCTGCGCTTTTAATGTATCCTCGTCTTCCTCATCTTTCATCGTATCCGTCAGATCTGCATCAATACGCTGGAATTTCACCTTCAGATCTCCCTGTTCTAACTGTGAAATAAACGGCTGATCGATCGTATGTGTTAATACGACTGCATTCAATCCCTGCTCCTTGAACAGATTGACATACTGGCTCTGCTGCTGCAGATCTGTTGCGTAGTATACCGTTGTCGGTTCTTCTTCCTTGTCTGCATTATCAGCATCCGCACCATTCTCGACATCTGCTGTTTCATCGCTCTTTGCTTCTGTACTCTCTGTCTCTTCTTTTGCAGGCTCGTTTTTCTTAGCCTCTTCGATATAATCCGGCAAGGTGATGTACTTACCGTCCAAATCCTTAAATATCAGATAATCCGTCATTTTTTCGCGGAATTTCTGATCTTTTAAGCAGCCATACTTGATAAATGGGCTGATATCATCCCAATATTTCTCATAATTCTCACGGTCTACTTTGAACATACCGGACAACTTATCGGCTACTTTCTTCGTAATATAATCCGAAATCTTCTTTACAAATCCGTCATTCTGCAATGCACTTCTGGATACATTAAGCGGCAGATCCGGACAATCGATCACACCTTTGAGAAGCATCAAAAACTCTGGGATCACTTCCTTAATATTATCTGCAATAAATACCTGATTGTTGTAAAGCTTGATAACACCCTCTAAATTATCATATTCTGTATTAACCTTCGGGAAGTACAAAATACCTTTGAGGTTAAATGGATAATCCATATTTAAATGAATCCAGAACAATGGCTCCTTGTAATCGTTAAATACCTTGCGGTAAAAGTCCTTGTACTCGTCATCGGTACACTCATTTGGATGTTTCATCCAAAGTGGGTTCGTATCGCTAATAGAAACCGGACGTTTATTAATCTTTGCCTTTTCTTTACGAGGGCTGACCTCGACCATCTCTTTCTCGCCATTTTCATTTTCGCGTTCTTCAGTCTTCGCTTCCTCTACGATCGTCTCTACAACAACATCATCTTCACGAACATCGGCTGCATCGATCGTTTCATATTCCTGCTCTGCGTTTGCTTTGGAAAGGAAGATCTCAACCGGCATAAAGGAACAATATTTGTCCAAAATCTCTCTGACACGATACTCATTCGCAAACTCTAAGCTGTCCTCGGAAAGGTACAGGGTGATCGTTGTACCAACAGTATCTTTTGTGCCGTCTGACATTTCAAAATTGATACCGCCTTCCGATTCCCAGCGAACCGGTGTAGCATCCTTCTGCCAAGACAAAGTGTCGATCGTAACTTTGTCAGATACCATAAACGCAGAATAAAATCCCAGTCCAAAGTGACCTATGATCTGCTCTTCGTTCGTTTTATCCTTATATTTCTCCAAGAAATCCGTTGCACCGGAAAAGGCAACCTGATTGATGTACTCGTCCACTTCATCTGCCGTCATACCAAGACCGGTATCTGTCAGAGAAATTGTCTTAGCATCCGGATCAACAACGACCTGTATTTGTGCCTTGTAATCCTCCGGCATATCATATTCGCCCATAATTTCTAACTTCTTCAACTTAGTAATGGCGTCGCAGCCATTTGAAACTAACTCACGAAGAAAAATGTCATGGTCAGAATACAACCATTTCTTAATGATCGGAAACATATTTTCAGATTCAATTGATAAGCTACCTGTTCTGCTCTGCATAATAATCCTCGTTTCTGCACACTTTCCTATAAAAAACGAACCCTGTGTCAAGTGCGCCGAGACACTGATCCGCCGCATCACCGCCAGATGCGTCCGTCCTTGTTAGCACTCTACTCTTACGACTGCTAACAACATCCAGAAAATATATTAGTATCATTCTACCAAAATGTCAAGAGCAAACATAACATTTTACGAATCTCATCCCCAAACTTCGCATACCCACTGTTATGTTCTAACCACATATTGCTTATTATGTCAAAAGCTGCTATACATTTTGCAGTTCCCAGAGACTGAATTCTGCCATAAGGGATCTATAGAAATTGCCTTGCCGCATTTACGTTTTTAGTGATTTCTAGATTTTGTTGTCTCTGATGTATGATTTACATGCCTTACGGAAAC
>ERZ791659.1459-NODE-1459-length-12335-cov-2.07671_pt1 | contig 12335 bp, 7 predicted proteins | sample MGYA00510053_ERZ791659 | MGnify/ENA primary metagenome ERZ791659 (study PRJEB30046, sample SAMN00715192) | human gut metagenome | study: EMG produced TPA metagenomics assembly of the A metagenome-wide association study of gut microbiota in type 2... | reverse complement strand
TTTATCATAAGGAGGATTACCCGATAACTCTTGGGGATAGTAAAACCTGTTTTTCAACATACGGTCCTTTGTTTGCAAACGATAGGAGTTTGTGAACAAAGGACCGTATGCTAAAAAACAGGCATTTATTCTACATGGATTTTTTGTATCTTGTTGCCTATCCGTATGATATATATTCCTTTTTCCATATTCAATGATGTGCTCCTGTTCCCACTTTCATGTTGCCATTGCGTGAGTAATAATCCTTGTGTATTATAAAGATAGACGTGAGAGTTGGTTTCGCTTTCGATTATTAGTTCCCCGTTTTGATAGTAGATGGAGGTGAGTCTCTTTCCTTTCTCTGTAATAGATACTGCTGAGGGGTGCAGATCTTGCACATCACTGATTTCGGTGGAGATTTCGCCGACTCCGCCGCCAATCTGTTGGTTGACTGCCGTATAGATCCTGACAAAGTCGATACCGGAAAGATGGACCTTTTCTCCTTGACTGTTGACAGCCCAACTAATGTCGAAACTGCATCCTTCTTTTGAATATAAGTTATCCGCATATCCGTAGGCATAAGGTTTCATTATCCACATACCCGCCTCTTCATTATATACTCCGTTATCCGGCAAGCGTGCGCCTTTAAAACTTAATTTGTCGGATTCTATCCATTTCGGGTAATGGGCGTGGGCGCGATTATAGCTGCCGGATACTATCCCCATATATTTCACTATACCGCTTTTCCCTTGATTGTCAGTCCATGTTACATCCATATCTTCTCTTTCCGGACGTGTATAAGTGATTTCATAATTGTGTATGGTAGATTCATTCCCATACTCAGATCCGGCAAGCTCATACCACTCATCATCCGGCAAACCATTCCGATTGGTATCAACGGATACCATGACTATACCCGGTTCTGCACTTGTATTATAATTGTTGGCATTGCCGTAAATCAATAAATCCTTTTCTCCTTCAATATTGAGAACGGTATGATCGAATCCAACCGTAATATAACCACCATAAGCACCGAGGCATACTAAATTCCCCTCATTTAAGTTGTCCAAGCATTTGTTTGCCATTGTTTCCGCATTGTCACCTTCTTCATATAAGGGGAGTTCGTGTATGAACTGGCCGGGCGCAGGGCAATATTCCAATACTTTAGTAAGATAGGGTTTATTCTGTGCCATCGTGACGGATATGTTTAACGTGGCAAGTGCTATGACAAACAGTTGTTTTCTCATATATTATTCATTCTTTAATTTTAATACCCGGGTGAAATCACTTCAGCCGGGTATCGGATTAATAAACTTGGCAGAGTTTATTTGAAATTATGTCCAGTTAAAAACTAAAACAATAAACTTTTCCCGGAATTGTGTGAAACGTAAGAGTGTGGCAATGGTTATTGCTCTCGGTATTGCAATGAAACTTACAGCAGCGGGACTGTTCAGGATTCTCACCTGATTCCCTTTTAATCGTTTCCCCTGAAAAAGGAATACGAACCAATACGGAGCAAAGGTAATTAAAAAAACGCGTAGCGCAAGTAATATGATATAAAAATGTGGTTTTGCTCTAAAATGATGGCTCTGTTGGCATGAGAAGGGCTTTATCGAATGATATTATCTCTTATTTGTTTGGTATGCAAAATCTCCAAATTTGAATAAAATATTTCAAATCGTTGCAAGATTCAATACTTTAATGTATCTTCGAAACCTATTAATCTAGAAGCATATGATTTTATCGGAATTATTGGATTCTCGTGAACAAGTACCCTTGTTAACTCTGAGGATGATCAAGCTTAAAAGAAGCATTATCAAATTACTAACAAATGAAGAAAAAACGATAGTAGAACTTTGTAAAGAGACAGAGTTTAGTATTCCTACGGTTACAAAAGTTCTTGCAGAATTAATGGAAGCCGGAATCGTTTTTGAAAAAGGAAAAATAGGAACGTCAGGTGGTAGAAGACCTGTGATCTATGGTGTTAATCCAAATTCAGCCTTTTTTATGGGAGTGGATGTTAAACGGGACTCTGTGAGTTTCGGACTCCAGAATTTTAAGAATGAGCTGGTTTATGAGGCTATTCGTTTACCTTATAAACTGGAAGACAACATGGAATCTCTTGATGTCCTTTGTGGTATGATTAATGAGTTTGTAAGTACCTTACCTATTCCTCGGGAAAAAATAGTGAGTGCCTGTGTTGTATTTACAGGAAGAATAAATTCTGAGAAGGGGTATAATAATACTTTCTTCTACTTCGAAGACGCTCCTTTGGATAAACTGATCGAGTCGAAAATTAATATAAAAACGTTTATTGAAAACGATTCCCGGGCTATGCTTTATGGAGAGTATTGCAAGTGGAGATGCCGGACGAAAGAAGAATGTTATTTATTTGAATATAAGCTGGGGATTTGGTATTAGTATCATTTGTAATGGTGAACTTTACTATGGTCAGTCCGGATATTCCGGAGAGTTCGGACATAGTCCCATTCTCGACAATGAAATAATCTGTGAGTGTAGCAAGAAAGGTTGCATACAGACAGAAATGTCGGGCGAAACAATACTACGTTTATTTAAGGAACGTCTTAAAGAAGGAAGTACATCGATGCTGACGAATAAAAAGCCGATAGAAGATATTACGATGTATGATATAATTCATGCCGCAACAGAAAACGAGGATTTATTGGCAATTGAAGTGATAGAGAAGATAGGAGAGAAGTTGGGACGTTATCTTTCTTTGATTGTGAATGTTTTTAATCCTGATATGGTTATTCTTGGAGGAGATATGGCCGCTGCCGGGTCTTATATCGAATTACCGATAAGAACAGCTCTTTATAAATATTCTCTGAATCTTTTGTTGCAGGATATGACTCTTAAAGTTTCATCACTTGGTGAGAAGGCGGCTATTATAGGTGCTTGTTATATTCTTCAAAAAAGATTATTAAATTTCCGGGCGGCTTTGTTTTTAAGGTTTAGGTCTTATTCTACTTACTTAATAAGAACTTTATTGAAAGAAACTTTGTTATCTGTTTTCATTTTCATGACATAGAGTCCGCTATTCCAGTTAGATACATTCACTTGGGCAGTCGAATAAATCCCTGTTAAACGACCTTGCATATCATAGAACGAAACTTCTTGTATATCATCACTTAAAGTAATGATTTCGGATTCTGAATTATAAGAGAACAGTTGTTCTTCCTGTACATCTTCAATACCGTTGGCTTTTTCTATTTTAAACATCAGTTCAGCGAAATCGGAATATTGTTTTTCATCATTAGCCATTGGATAGACGGCTTGCACTTTGACTATGTGTTTTCCTTCGGATAGGTTATCGAATGTGACAGATCTTCCGTTTGTTTTGGCCATCATTTCTTCGTCCAGATAGACTTCATAAGTTGCCATTTTATTAAATTCGGTTTCTTTATAACCAATATAAATGTCATCCAGAACAAAGATGAAACGTTGATTGGAAGTACATCTGATTGTGATATATTTGGCTTCCTGAGGAATATCATAGGTAAACTCGGTCCATAATCCGCCAACTGTTTGTGGAGTGGCCGTTATCCATTCTACATTTTCCGGAGTAGCACTTTCTTTGCAATAACCCACCATGAATTCTTCGTCACCTGATGTTGCATAGAATCCGGACATAGCGTAGAAACTCAATACAAAATCAGATTCAAATGATAGTTCCGGAGAGAAAAGATAATCGTTATTCTGACCCCCTTCTTCCAAAGAAACATCAATCAGAACTTTATCTCCGCTGTGAGGTTGGATATATTCTAATAAATTGGGTGTTGTGGCATTGGGATTGAATGACATATAAGCCATCGGAGCATACATGTTGGGGTATGGACTGTCTTGACACATTGCTATTCCGAAAGTAGTACCTTGATCTCCATCGAGATAAGTCCACCCTAACTCTCCGGCAGGATTGATAGTGAAGTCATCCATGTTCTCAAAATCTTCATGAATTCCTTCTTCCACATTCCAACTGAAGGTGATGTCTGTTGTGCCTTCTGCCTGATTTGTCTTTAAGTTGAATGGTTTTACAGGTATTAGGCTAAGCGAGATGTAATCGTTGTTTTCGTTACCGTCAGTAAACCAAAGTTCGTCAGACTCTGCTTTTTCAAATCCTTTTTGAGAAGCATATAGGTTATAGATACCTTTTCTTACGTTCTCGAAAAGTGTATTCGGACCTTCTGCTACTTTTGTGTATACGTATTCCGGTTCTTCAATGTTCTCAAGAGTGAGAATTGTACCTTTCGAGAAATCTATAGCTGTATTTGTTTCGACTTCTATCGTAACATTCGTATACATCTGATGTTCTATTTCGTTGGAGTAGCTAATGTCGGAAACTTGTCCATCTGCATAGATAGCTTGAACGGCATATTGATAAACACCTTGTTCTAACTGTTTGAAATCTCTGTCTATATAAGTCAAATCTTTTATATTTGGCTCCAGCTCTGTCCAATAATCCATATCTTCTTTATCTTCCATATTAAATCTCCATACTTTGTATGTGAATTGTCCGATAGCTTCTGCTTTTCTGGGTGTCATGTGGTATTCCTTATTTGGAGCGATACCTTTTTTGCGAATGCAGGAGATGCCATCGCTTTCAGTTAAAGTGCTGGTTTGATAAGATTTAGTATTATTTGAATACGGATTCTTGATTTGGTGCCATTTGTGGTATTCCCAGAGGTGAACCTAATGCACGAATAAAAAAGTTTCCACTGCTATGGTTTGATAATCCTTTCGTATAGTCGAAAGAAGCACATGAATGCTCTCCGCTACTTTCCCAGTCTAGAGCTAATCCTAAGTATCCATTATAACCTAATGCCAATACGCATCCGTATGGTGCGGTAATGGTTTCCGGAAAATAATATTCGCACCATGTATAATTATCACCATAATCATAATCAACGTTAGGAACTCCTTTTTTAGAGTATAAGATATTATTGGATAAAGAACCATCAGGATTCAATGAGAATACATATAAGTCTACAGTTTCGTGAGGTCCCCCTTCTTTGGTAGTAAGCATCCAACTCATGCCGGATACGACAAGCGGAAAATCAAAAACATTCCCCATAACAGTATTTTCTCCTACAGTTGGTCCCGAAAGTCCGGTCATACCTTCGCAACTCCCGTTATCATAAGCAATCTCTGTCTCTTTAAGCGGCATCATCCATGATAATAACATTCCGGAATTGATTTCTTCAGCATTGACATTAGCAGGAGCTACTACTCTTGTCTTTAATACGATAGTTGAGAAATCAATAGTAGCGTCGGTGACGGAGAATACATCTGTATGGGTAACTTTCAAATCCTTTTCAATCTTTAATTGATATTTATCATATTCCCGCACATTTTCTATTGTGAAGATTCCGTTTTCATCTGTTGTCGTTTTCGTAAGATAGTTCACCTTTGATTGTAACAAAAGCATTTTTCACAGGAGTACCTTCTTCGCTCATAACTTTACCCGTAACGGTTTCAAGATTCATTGCTGTTAATAGAATCGGATGGTCAGTCTTGTTAAAGGCTTGTATCGTTACGTTTTCTAACTCAAGAGGGTGATGTCCGTCTGCTGTTACTGAAATTTGATATTCTCCTGCCGATAAATTATCGAAATGATATTTACCTTCGGCATCAGTAGTGAATTGCATTCCTTCATAATCAGTGTCGTTTTTTAAAGAAACTTCTGCTCCCTCCACTTTTTCCCCTTTTGAGTTAGTTACTGTTCCTTCCAAACTCCCGTCTGTGAATTCTGTAATTTGAAAACTGTATATGTAGTATATCCCACTCCATGCAGGTGATGTGATATGGAATCCGAAATTATACTCTCCGGCTTCTAAATCTGCCGGCAACTTGCGATCGTGTCTAATAAAACAATGTTTTGACTTTCAACCGTGTTTCCTTTTCCCATAGTGATGGTGATATGTTCCGGGTTATAATAAATACCCATTTTACTTTTCAGGGTGTATTGTTTTCCTCCGGTTAATGATATTTTGGGAGAAATATACCAATCGTCGGCAGCTTGTTCAAAGCTCATTCTATAACAGGCGGCAAGATCATTTCCTTCCCAATACCATTGTAGGTCATCATTATTGGCATTGATAACTGTCCATGAGTTAAATTCTTCTTCTGTATTGAAACCACAGAAGTAACTATCGGTTGGAGTTTCTGTTGTAACTCCGTACAAGTGTTGTGAGCTAATGCCCAATAACAGCATGATTAATAAAAAGTTGAAATGTTTCATAGTGGAATGAATTAAGTGTAACATTAAAATAAGTATCGAATAGTTTATCATATAGCACTATCGGGTTATGATAAACTTAAAAGAATAAGATGAGTCTGCCGTATGTAGCTTGATAAAATATATTCCTTCACTTAAAGAACATATATCTATTTCGCTTTTAGGTTGGTTTATCTGTTTTATTAAACATCCTGCTGTATTATAAATGGAGGCTGAATTATATTCTCCGCTTACATAGATATACCCGGCAATTGTATTTGCATATATGTTCCGGATCTAATAAAGTCGCTTCTTCCGAATTGTAAACCTGACAATTATTGGAACTTATTTGGTCGCTATTTGCTATAAAAGCTATGACATGCATGTTCTTGTCAACCCATTCTGCCGGAATCGTAAAGGTATAATCTTTAGAATGGAATGTATCCCCTGTAAATTCTATCGGATCTCCCCAAACGGAAGTTAGAACTTTACGTATAGCATGGCTGTGATAGTATTCATTTGGATTATCTGCTCCTATTTGAGTGCCTAAAATATTGTCTTCCGTAAGAACAATGTTTAAGCATATGTTACTACCCTTTAACCGACTGACATCTCCCGAAGGTATTTGCCCGAATGCGGAGACTGTTAATGAACGGGTATTGGCATCATACTTTTTATTCATATTCAGACTGATTAATGCCGGAGTAGACATACATTGGTCTATTAGTTTTGAAACATTTTCACGACGTGGGAAGAAAGCCGGGCCGGGTGTGCTGCCTCCATTTCCATTATCAGCTCCATATTTTGTCAAGTTTGTACGGTCTAACATCATGCCTGGTGCATAATGATTTCCACCACTTTCGTTTGAAAAGAAGAATAGGTATTTGCTGCTTTCATCTATTGTTAATGCATCTGTACCGTATCCGGAATGATGTATTATTCTTATAACATCTCTTTTATATTTTAATGCATTATCCAATGTTTTATGGGCATCGGGACAGTTGATACACTCCATAGTAGAAAATTGTTCTAAGAGTACTTTTCGATTAGTATAATCCTCTTTGCAGATTATGTTTTCAAAATATCCGGTATTGTTTGTATCATCTTCGTCTATCTCTCCATTCACTTTATTGATTTTAATATCTAAGTTGTAGATACCGCTTTCATCTATAATCATATCATCTAGAGATACCATACCTATATCATTGCTTTTTATAGATAAATTTTCAATTAGACGAGTGACTGGTTCTTGGTCTTCAACAGTATAAGTTACTTCCAGATTATTGATGTCGGCAGCTGCCATATTTCTGATGATTAGATCAATAGGAGACTCCATTCCCGGATGTGCATATTTTCTGGCAGAGATATTATTTAAGCAGACATCATTCTGAGGTAGATGGTCCCCATTGATGATAGCTTGCAGGTTTAAACATCCTCCGGGTTGGTGGGTCCATGATAAATCTTCTTCTTTTTGACCATGCGCTAACCAATTTGCGTAATTGTTATCTGCACTACCGTCAAATGATATGACTTCTCCGGAACTTGTATATTGAAAGCCGATAAATAATTCTTCTCCGGAGATATTAAAAGGAGTATCTAGGGTAATGTCATTCCATCCGGCTTCGAACTTTTCTATTTTTTGGATATAAAGTGGTTGCTTTTCTAAATTGTTTGTTATGAATATGGTATTGTTCTGTTCCGAAAGTTCTTTTCCGATAGCAAGGCGTATGCTGGTTATCTTATTTCCTTTTAATTTCTGCATATAAGATTCCGGAAATTGTATGGCTCCTTTAATGATAACACGGATACTCGTTCCTAAATTCAGATTTAACCCTCCTTCGGTATATCCTATTTTCATAGTTGTACTTTTAGAAGAGCCACTAATTGAACTGTTGATGTTTGCAGTGATGAAACATGTGTGTAGCAGTAGAATCTGCAATAATAGTAATTTGGTGTACTTACACATAGTGATAAAGATTATGGTAAAACAAATGTTATGAATTATAATAAAGAGAACTATCGCTAGCCGGAATACTTATATTGCCTTTGACAGTGCTGAACCTTGCATATTTGAGATATTAAATATTTAATTGATTTAAATATCTCAAGTGCAAAATTAAATTTAAATAATAATTAAACAAAATTGTTTTTTATGTTATAAAAAATTGAATACTTAAAAAGAGTATATTAATTGTTAATACGTATATTAAAGAAGTAATATTGTTGACTATTAAGAATATGTATTATGTATATAAATAAATATACCTCTGAGCTGCTTTAATGGCTCAGAGGTATACTTATAATAATAACGTGGGATTGCTATTTTGCTAAAGTGAAGATAAACTCCAAACCTCCGCCTTGATTATTCTTGGCAGAGATATTACCACCATGTATAATAACTGCATTTTTGACAATAGCTAATCCTAAACCTGTGCCGCCTAATTTGCGTGAACGCCCTTTGTCTACACGGTAGAAACGTTCGAACAATCGGTTTAGATGTTCTGATGCTACGCCTATGCCTGTATCGGAGAAACTAAAATAGTAATAGTTTTCGTCTTCACGGAAACATTTGACGGTGATATTGATATTATTTCCTGCATAAGCAATGGCATTGTCCGTCAGATTGCGGAAGATAGAGTAGATAAGGGAAGCATTTCCGTGAACTTGCAGGTCTTCCGGTAGAAGATTGATTGCCGTAATCTGTTTCTCTTCTAATTCTAATGCTACTTCGTTGAAGATATTGCGCATCATGGAGGATATGTCTACCTTTCCCATGTCGATCATTTCCGGTGCTTCGTCCATACGGGTCAGTACGGAAATATCCCGAAGTAATCTTGCAAGCCGATTGCTTTGTGCGAAGCAACGCTCAAGGAATGTATCTAGTTTTTCTTTAGGAAGATTATCGTTGTTGACGATAGTCTCCAGATAACCTTGTATACTGCTGACCGGAGTCTTTAGCTCATGAGCGATATTTTGTGTCAGTTGTCGTTTCAAACGGACTTGTTGTTCTTCTTGTGTGATGTCGTTTATGGATATTTCAAAACTGAGATCTTGAAAGATGATGCATTCCACATTAAAGATACGCCCGTCTTTATCTATTGTGATAGCCTTACGCTTTTCACCTTTTCCGGTAGGACGTTGACGGCTGTTGCTTATAAAATCGGTTATATCCTTTAGTTCTGGGATGGAAAATACCTCTTCGGTTATTGTCAGATTATGGTCTGAAATCAGGTTGCTGTATTGTATGAAGAGGCTGTTCACTAAGATTTCCTGTTTTTTGGAATCAAAGATACCGAGTCCTTCATGGGATATTTGCAGGTGGGTGATTAGTTTTTCCCGTTCGATGTATAATGCTTCTTTTGTTTCGTGCAGACGTTTGTATATCTGAATGATATGCTGTGATATTGTGCCCAATCTTCTGGTAAAGTTATAAAAGATAATGGTGAGTATCAGGGTAGCGATTAATGTGAACCATACGAAATGCGGATCGGCTTTCAAGTTATTGATAAGGTTTACATTATAAGGCAACGCGCTTCTTAATATGAATTTATCTTTATAATATTTGGCTGAATAGAAATAAGGCAATCCCATACTTTCAGAGGTGCGGTTGATGGCGAATCCCGTACCGTTGTGGAGGGCACGTTGTATCTCCATCCGTTGGCTATGATTGCTCATCTGAGAGAGGTCTTTTTTTTCATTGTCGTAAATAACCTTTCCTTCCGGAGTGATGACAGTTACCCGAAGCTCATCAATATGATGACCTTGTATGTATTCATCCAATTCTTTTCTTAGACTATCGTTATTGATTTCTCCTTCTATGGCCGATAGTTTTTCATATAGCCGGTCGTTATAGTCTTGCAGACGGGAATCGAGTAATTCCGTTTTGTATTCTTTTTCCCGATGATATTGATAGGTAAGGAAACATCCCGCGAATACAAGAAACAGCGACATGACGGAAAGAAACAGTTTCCAACTGAACGGGAAGAAGAACTTCTGCATAACCGATGGGTTTATTCACATTCAAAACAATAACCGTATCCCAAACGAGTGACAATACATTTGCCATAGATACCGATCTTTTTTCTTAGTCGGGTGATATTGACATCGATGGTGCGGTCGAGTACATAAACTTCGTCACTCCATATCTTGGATAGGATGTCTTCGCGGGAGAAGACCCGTCCCTTATTTTGTAATAAGAGAAACAATATCTCAAACTCTTTTTTGGTAAGAGCTATTTCCATATCGTCGATACAGACTTTTTTCTTGGTAATATCCAAAACGAGTGTCTTATAACAAATCTGTTCCGGCACATCATCCGGCTTATCCGTTGCAGTGCGGCGGATAACGGCTTTGACACGTGCGATGACTTCACGAAGAGAGAACGGTTTAGAGATATAATCATCGGCTCCGAGATTGAACCCGGTCATAGTATCATTCTCCGTATCTTTTGCTGTAATGAAGATGATAGGTATGTTGGCCGTACTTTTATTCTTCTTCAACATATTCGCCATCTTGAAGCCTGATATTTCTCCCATCATAACATCAAGCAATAATAAGTCATAACTCGTCAAATCCTTCTTTAAAGCTTCTTCGGCAGAGTTTGCTGTGTCTACCCAATAACCTTCATTTTCGAGGTTGAATTTGAGGATTTCACATAAATCGTCTTCATCGTCAACTACTAAAATACGATAATCATTCATGGCTCTTTGTGTTTTGAATGTACAAATCTAACTATCTTTCTTTAATCTGCTGCAAAGATGGAACAATTTTGTTACGAAGAAGTGAAATGTACATTACATTGGTGTGACAAATTGTGCGGAGAATGAGGTCTGACGGTCTTGTCGATCGATTCGTTCAGCCCAGCGTAAACGAATGAACGACCAAGGTGAAACGCAAGGTTGCCCAAGGGTAAACGATAGGCTTCCCAAGGGCAAACGATTCAAACGTCCGCATCTTTACCTTAAACGCTTCGGTGTAAAAGATGATTAACTGCCTAAAATAAGCGGATACGCTTTCATAGTTCTGAACTATTTCTTATTTTTACCGTTTCATTTAAGTACACTTTTTAGACACGAGGGAATGAGGATTTTAAAAATAAATAAATGGAAACTATCTGCGGTCGTATTGTTTCTCCTGTTTTTAGTATTGGGAGGAATGTATATCTATCGTTACGAGCCTTTCCGTGAGAGTTTTGAGATAAGCGATGACCTTGGCGGGAATATATTTCCATCGGCACTGCTTTCTACCGCTACGACGGATGCGCAGATTATTGTGCCGGGTGACAGTGTTTATTTGGGGAATCCGAAATCGTGCATCGCCGTTCGGGTCAGATCTCGTAATGCTTATAGTAAAGTGAGGATTAACGTGGCGCAGACTCCTTTCTTCTCGGAATCTGTATCGGAATTTATTTTAGAGAAACCTCGCACGGATTATTTGATTTATCCCGATATTATATGGAACTACGAGGCGTTGAAAGATAATAATCAGGCGATGCCGATAAGTATTGCCGTTACGGTGGAGATGAACAAGGAGAACTTGGGACAGAAAGTAAAGACAATGTCGGTGAGAAGCGTCAATGAGTGTTTGCTTGGGTATGTGGACAGTGCGATGAAGTTTCACGATACCGGTATCTTCTTTGCGGCTTACGTCAATGAAGAGCATCCGATGATTGATAAATTATTGCGTGAAGCTCTCAATACCCGTATTGTAAACCGTTTTTGGGGCTATCAGGGTGGGCGAGAAGATATTGTAGACAAGCAGGTTTATGCATTGTGGAATATCTTGCAGAAACGTAATTTCCGGTATAGCTCCATATCCAATACAAGTCTGTCATCCAATGTGGTGTATGCGCAACGGGTTCGGACTTTCGATGATGCTTTAGAGTCGGCACAGGTCAACTGTGTGGATGGCACGGTATTGTTTGCATCTTTGTTGCGGGCTATAAATATAGACCCTATCCTGGTACGGACACCCGGACACATGTTCGTAGGTTATTATATGGATAGTAAGCATACGAAGAAGAATTTTTTGGAAACAACCATGATTGGCGATGTGAATCTGGATGATTTCTTTCCGGACGAACAGCTTGACTCAACAATGGTCGGTAAGTCGCAAAACCAAGTAA
>ERZ791659.1453-NODE-1453-length-12381-cov-3.56279_pt1 | contig 12381 bp, 8 predicted proteins | sample MGYA00510053_ERZ791659 | MGnify/ENA primary metagenome ERZ791659 (study PRJEB30046, sample SAMN00715192) | human gut metagenome | study: EMG produced TPA metagenomics assembly of the A metagenome-wide association study of gut microbiota in type 2... | reverse complement strand
CTATCACTTTTTTCGGTTTTTTTCTGATAAAAAGAATATTCCGGCTTCTTTCCGTCTTGTAATTCCTCTTCACTTTTATGACATTTTGCTATTAATATTCCATTTATATTATTATATTTGCGAAAACGAACGTACAAATCAGCTTATGAACCCGCTAAATACTTCCGTATTGTTAATATACACCGGTGGAACAATTGGAATGATTGAGAACACCGTGACAGGCGCATTGGAGAACTTCAATTTTGAACAGCTCCAAAAGCATGTCCCCGAATTACAGAAATTCAACTTCCCGATTGATACGTATCAGTTCGACCCGCCGATGGATTCTTCGGACATGGAGCCGGATATGTGGCGGAAACTAGTTTCCATTATTCACGAGAACTATGACCGTTATCAGGGTTTTGTCATTCTGCACGGCACGGATACGATGGCTTATACTGCTTCCGCACCAAGCTTTATGCTGGAAGGACTGGACAAGCCTGTTATCCTGACGGGTTCCCAACTGCCTATCGGGGTGCTCCGCACGGACGGGAAAGAAAATCTGATGACGAGTATAGAGATTGCCATCGCACAGAATAAAGAGGGAAAGGCGCTTGTTCCGGAAGTCTGCATCTTCTTTGAGAATCATTTGATGCGGGGCAACCGGACAACGAAAATCAATGCGGAGAATTTCAATGCGTTCCAGTCGTTCAATTATCCGGTACTGGCGGAAGCGGGGATTCACATTAAATATAATAATGTACAGATTCATGTGAACGGAGAGGAGCGGGAATTGAAGCCGCATTATTTATTGGATACGAATGTAGTGGTATTGAAGTTGTTTCCGGGGATTCAGGAGAATGTGGTAGCTACCATTTTAGATATAAAAGGGTTGAAAGGGGTTATACTCGAAACGTACGGTTCGGGTAACGCTCCCCGCAAAGAATGGTTTATCCGCCGACTTTGCCAGGCCAGTGAACGTGGAATCGTGATTGTCAATGTGACACAATGCAGTGCAGGGATGGTGGAGATGGAGCGTTACGAAACGGGATACCAGTTATTGCAGGCAGGTGTTGTCTCCGGTTACGACAGTACGACCGAGTCGGCTGTCACCAAATTAATGTTCCTGTTGGGGCACGGATATACGCCGGATGAGGTACGCGACCGGATGAACCGGTCGATGGCGGGAGAGATTACTCTGTAAATCCCCCTATTTGTTTTATGCATTGAACAGATTTTCTATGAATTTGTTTTGCGCGTTGAACAAATTATGCCTTATATATAATGTATACATTAAGAAAACAAAGGTCATTTTGCTGTTTTATCAGATTTCAATATTCTGTTCCAATACCAAATCCAAATCCTCATTATATGCAAACTATTCATATTGAACGGTATTTTGTGGATTATCATAACAAAGATAGTTATTATTGTGATTTGCTTTACATAATTGAATTAAAATCGATGAGATTTGTTTTGTGCTTTGGGCTATTTATACTTACTTTTGCTCCGAAAGCAGGTTTATAGTACAATTTTGACTAGAATAAGAGACAAATGGCAAAAGAGAAAACCGTATATGTATGCAGTAACTGCGGACAAGACTCACCGAAATGGGTGGGCAAATGTCCGTCGTGTGGAGAATGGAATACGTATGTAGAAGAAATCGTACGGAAAGAACCGGCCAACCGCCGACCAGTGTCGGGCATTGAGACGCAGAAGCCCAAACCTGTTGTCCTCAGTGAAATAGAAGCGGATGATGAACCACGCATTGATATGCACGATGATGAATTGAACCGTGTGTTGGGTGGCGGACTTGTACAGGGTTCTCTTGTCCTGATAGGCGGCGAGCCGGGAATCGGCAAATCGACGCTTGTCATGCAGACTGTACTGCATATGCCGGAGAAAAAGATTCTCTATGTATCCGGCGAAGAGAGTGCACGTCAACTGAAACTCCGCGCCGACCGCCTTTCCGGTGTTTCCTGTGATTGCCTTATCGTCTGCGAGACTTCGCTCGAACAGATTTATGTGCATATTAAGAACACGAATCCCGATTTGGTTATCATCGACTCTATACAGACTATTTCTACTGAAAATATAGAATCGTCTCCCGGAAGTATCGCACAAGTCAGGGAGTGTTCCGCATCCATTCTCCGTTTCGCCAAAGAAACACATACGCCGGTATTGCTTATCGGACATATTAATAAGGAAGGAAGCATTGCAGGCCCTAAAGTATTGGAGCATATTGTAGATACTGTCCTCCAGTTTGAAGGTGACCAACACTATATGTACCGCATTCTGCGCAGCATCAAGAACCGTTTCGGTAGTACGGCAGAATTGGGCATTTATGAAATGCGTCAGGACGGATTGCGGCAAGTGAGCAACCCTTCTGAATTATTGCTAAGTCAAGACCACGAGGGAATGAGCGGGGTTGCCATCGCTTCTGCCATTGAGGGGATACGCCCGTTCCTGATTGAGACACAGGCTTTGGTAAGTTCCGCTGTTTACGGAAATCCGCAACGTTCGGCAACCGGTTTCGATTTGAGAAGAATGAATATGCTTCTCGCCGTTCTCGAAAAGCGTGTCGGCTTCAAGCTTGCACAAAAAGACGTATTCCTGAATATTGCGGGGGGACTGAAAGTGAATGACCCGGCTATCGACTTGCCCGTTATCAGTGCTATTCTTTCTTCCAATATGGACGCAGCTATCGAACCGGAAGTCTGCATGGCGGGAGAAATCGGGCTGTCGGGAGAAATCCGTCCCGTGAACAGGATAGAACAGCGTATCGGAGAAGCTGAAAAGTTAGGTTTCAAACGTTTCCTGTTGCCGAAATATAATCTCCAAGGAATAGATACACAGAAATTGAAGATAGAGCTAGTGCCTGTCAGAAAGGTAGAAGAGGCGTTCAGAGCCTTATTCGGATAAGATAATTATTTATTACATATCAGTTTTATCCATTTTATAATCAAAAGCAACAAGAATCAAATGATACAAGAATACCAACTCCGTGTCCTTCCCGAAATCGCAGCAAACGAACAACGGCTGAAAGAATATCTTTCTGAGGAAAAAGGGATAAATCCACGCAACATCAATGCTACCCGGATTCTGAAACGGAGCATCGATGCACGCCAACGAACTATATTTGTCAATCTGAAAGTACAGGTTTACATCAATGAAATGCCCAAAGACGACGAGTACGAACATACTATATATAATAAGGTAGAAGGAAAGCCACAAGTGATTGTAGTGGGGGCAGGCCCCGGCGGGCTATTTGCCGCCTTACGGCTTATCGAACTTGGTTTACGCCCGGTTATCGTAGAGCGCGGAAAAGACGTGCGCGAACGCAAAAAGGATTTGGCACAAATCAGCAGGGAGCATACGATTAATCCGGAATCGAATTACAGTTTTGGTGAAGGGGGCGCAGGAGCCTATTCGGACGGAAAGCTCTATACCCGCAGCAAGAAAAGAGGAAATGTAGACAAAATATTGAATGTATTTTGCCAACATGGAGCGTCTACGGCGATATTGGCAGACGCGCATCCGCATATCGGAACAGATAAACTGCCACGTGTCATTGAGAATATGCGGAATACAATCATCGAATGTGGCGGCGAAGTCCATTTCGAAACTCGGATGGATGCGCTGATTATTGAAAACAACGAAATAAAAGGTATCGAGACGAATACGGGAAAAACATTTCTCGGCCCTGTGATACTGGCTACGGGACATTCAGCGAGAGATGTTTACCGTTGGCTGGCCGCAAACGATGTCACGATTGAAGCAAAGGGAATTGCCGTCGGTGTCCGTTTGGAGCATCCGGCAATGTTGATTGACCAAATACAATATCACAACAAGAACGGAAGAGGAAAATACCTGCCCGCTGCCGAATATAGTTTCGTAACCCAAGCAGAAGGCAGAGGGGTGTACAGTTTCTGTATGTGTCCCGGTGGATTCATCGTTCCTGCCGCCAGTGGCCCGGAACAAGTCGTGGTAAACGGTATGTCTCCTTCCAACCGCGGCTCACGTTGGAGCAACTCGGGAATGGTGGTAGAGATACAACCGGAAGATTTGATAAGTGGAGAGTGGAGAATGGAGAATGGAGAGTCGGCTGCGCAACAAAATGAGCAGTTATTAGCTCTTAATCCATCTCTGAGCAACTCTCAACTTTCAACTCTCAACTCTCAACTTCTCCCCGTCCTTCACTTTCAGGAAGAATTGGAACGCCAATGTTGGTTGCAAGGTGGCAGACGGCAGACAGCTCCGGCACAACGTATGTCAGATTTCACCCGTAAGAAATTAAGTTATGACTTGCCCGAATCTTCATATGCACCGGGATTGATTTCTTCCCCGCTTCACTTTTGGATGCCGGAGTTTATCAGCAAAAGGTTATCTCTCGGTTTCCAGCAATTCGGACGCAGCAGTCACGGCTTCCTCACGAATGAGGCAGTGATGATTGGAGTAGAGACACGTACCTCTTCCCCTGTCCGCATCATACGCGACAAAGAGACATTGCAACATGTAACCGTTCGCGGGCTGTTCCCTTGCGGAGAGGGTGCAGGCTATGCCGGTGGAATTGTTTCTGCCGGAGTGGACGGAGAACGATGTGCGGAAGCAGTAGCCAACTATTTGAATCATTAACCAAAACACATAAGCCGATGAAGCCCCAACCCGAAATAGCAATTATTGAATCAAACACCCTTACTTGCCTTGGACTGAAAGGTATTTTAGAGGAAATGATTCCTATGGCAACCATACGTACTTTCCATCATTTCAACGAACTGATGGATGACACCCCGGATATGTACGCCCATTATTTTATTTCCGCACAAATTTATGTAGAGCACAATGCTTTCTTCCTTCCCCGGAAACGGAAAACCATCGTACTGGCAAGCGACAGCCCGCAATTCCAACTATCCGGCGTCCCTGTACTCAATATTCACGAATCAGAAGAAGAATTGGTAAAGAGCATATTAAAGCTCCATCAACACGCCCACCACAACGGTTATCCGGTGAAAGACATGCCGCCTATGCCCCCGGTAACACCGCATCAGGAGATTTTGTCTGCCCGTGAAATAGAAGTGCTTGTACTGATTACCAAAGGACTAATCAACAAAGAAATAGCAGACAAACTGAATATCAGTCTGACTACCGTCATCACCCACCGGAAGAATATCACCGAGAAATTAGGAATCAAATCGGTATCCGGACTGACTATTTACGCCGTAATGAACGGGTATATTGAAGCAGACCGCATCTGATTCCTTAAAAAATAAGTCATAATCCTAATAAATGAGGATTGCCCGACTCATATATTTGCCGTTACTTTGCACCAGACAAATTAACTGCGAATGAAGACAAAGAATATGATGCTTGCCCTCGCTCTCCTTACGACAGGGACCGTATGGGCCGAAGATTTCCCGAAAGACTCACTGAAAATAGTGGACATAGAAGAAGTGGTAGTAATCGCCACTCCGAAAGAGAACCGCAAACTGCGTGATTTACCCGTAGCCGCCACCGTTCTATCGCAAGAGAACATGCGTGCCAACCAGGTTAACTCTGTAAAAAACCTGACGGGTATTGTCCCCAACTTATTTATCCCGGATTATGGTTCCAAACTGACAACCTCTATTTATATCCGTGGAATCGGTTCACGTATCAATACTCCGTCCGTCGGACTTTATGTAGACAATATCCCTTATATTGATAAATCAGCATTCGATTTTAATTATTGTGACATCGAACGTATCGACGTACTTCGCGGCCCACAAGGAACATTGTACGGTCGTAACACGATGGGCGGGCTTATCAAAGTGCATACCAAATCGCCTTTCACTTATCAGGGAACCGATATACGAATGGGAGCAGCGACCTACAACAACTACAATGTTTCACTGACTCATTATCACCGTATATCCGACCGTTTCGCTTTCTCTACCGGTGGCTTCTACGAACACACGGGCGGTTTCTTTGAAAATTCAGCACGAAATAATGAAAAGGTGGATAAAAGTAACGCAGGTGGCGGACGTTTCCGGGGTATCTATCTGCCGACATCGAATCTGAAAATAGATATGGCGCTTAGTTATGAATATAGCGATCAGGGTGGTTATCCTTATTATTATACCGGGATTACTCAAAGCGGTATAGCAGAAGCTAAAAGAAAAGGGAAAGAGCTTACTGAAGACCGTGCCGACTACATCGGAAAGATTTCATATAATGAACGTAGCAGCTATCGCCGCGGATTAACGAATGCCGGAGTCAATTTGGAATACCAAGCACGGAACTTCATTCTTAGTGCTGTCACAGGTTATCAAAACCTGAACGACCGTATGTTCCTAGACCAGGATTTTACAGAAAAGGCAATCTATACATTAGAACAGAAACAGAAGTCTAATACTATTTCTGAAGAAATTGTATTCAAATCAAAAGCGAATAAAAGATGGCAATGGGCAACAGGAGTTTTCGGTTTATACCAAACATTGAATACCAAAGGCCCTGTGACATTTTGGGAAGACGGGGTTAAAAATGTTATTGAAGGAAATGTAAACAACATTTTTGATGGCATGAAGCCTTCGGCTCCCAAATTACATTTGACTGTTAATAACCCTACATTATTGGTAGGTGGAGACTTCAGTACTCCTATTTGGAATGCGGCAGTTTTCCATCAATCGACATTGAATGACCTCTTTGTAAAAGGATTATCCTTTACTATCGGCTTACGTTTGGATTACGAAAAGATGAGCATGAAGTATACTTCTGTGAGCGACCCTACTGATTTCAACTTCAGCATGAAAATGATGGCTCCTCCCCCAATGCCATCTATGTCATTAGAAGCTAAAAATCTGCTCGCAAATGCCGGTTATGACGGAAAAATATCAGACGATTATGTCCAGCTTCTCCCCAAGTTCGCATTACAATACGAATGGGGAAAAGGAAACAATGTATATGCAACCGTATCAAAAGGTTATCGTTCCGGTGGCTACAACGTACAAATGTTCTCTGACCTAATCAGTGGAGATTTAAAAAACTCAATGATAGATGCCATAAAGGAAAGCGATGAGTTCTCCAAATTTGCTGCTATCATTGACCAATATGCAAAGAAAGATGAAGTTCCCGAAGTAAAAGAAGCTACTCGCTATAAACCTGAATATTCATGGAACTATGAAGTAGGAAGCCATCTGACTCTTTGGGAAGGTAAACTTTGGGCTGACCTTTCCGCTTTCTACATGGATATGCATGACCAACAGATTTCCCAGTTCGCAGCAAGTGGATTAGGACGTACGACTCTCAATGCCGGAAAAAGTCGTAGCTACGGTGCAGAAGCCTCTCTCCGTGCCAGTTTGACTAATGAACTAAGCCTGAATGTAAGCTACGGATATACTTATGCTACCTTTACAGACTACGTTGAATATGAAAAGGATAAAGAGGGAAACCTCACTGTAAAAGATGACTATAACGGCAAATATGTCCCCTTCGTTCCCAAACATACCCTGAATATCGGTGGAGAATATGCCATCACTTGTAGTCCGCGCTCCATATTCGACCGTGTAGTATTCCAAGCAAACTATAACGCTGCCGGACGCATCTACTGGACGGAACAGAATGACGTAAGCCAATCTTTCTACGGCACACTGAACTGGAGAACGAATCTCGAAATCGGAGATGCCATGATTAGTTTTTGGGCACGAAATTTCTTGAATAAGGACTACGCAGCTTTCTATTTTGAAACCATGAATAAAGGATTCATGCAGAAAGGGCGTCCGGTACAGTTCGGGATAGATCTTCGCTGCCGGTTCTAAAATCCCTCAGCACTCCACGAACATCATAGATGTGACTGCTGTTCATCGATTTCACCTGATTCTTGAAACACCGATGAATAAGGTGATAGCGGGTGAAAGAAAGGTATAAACAAAGGTGAAACCGTTCAATATCGGTTTCACCTTATTTTTCAAAATATCCCTTGAGCTAAAACAAATATCATTATAGCTAATCCGGATATGCTTATAGCTAATCGGAATATGCTTATAACAAATTCACTGTCAGGTATTAATAGATAAGCTGTCAGATATTAACAGCCTGGCCGTCAGGTATTAACAACCTGGCCGTCAAGTATTAACTATCTGATGACAATGTATTAATAGTTGGGTTACAGCATATATAGATTCAACACGTTGGGCATATATGGCCAATACGTTGGAGCTATATACCGGACACATTGGAGCTATATGCCCAACAACCGATATAAACAACTCCAATAGATGAAAGCAATAACAAGGGGCTTCACCTTATTTCGCCCCACGCTTTCACCCGTAGCCTTCTTATTTACAAGGATTTCAGTTATAAGGTGAAATTGGTGGAACTTACGAATCAAAAGTTGATAGTACTTATACAAATCAGTAGGGAAAAACAAATTCTCATTCATTCCCGTACAACCATAGTCCGTATTTTCTGATAAGCAATACGCTCCGTACCATCCTTTACATAGATGATACCGCAACGCTGAAACCCATGCTTCTCCAAGATATGCTGCATGACCTTATTATCCCGATGTGTATCCACCCGGACATTCGGCATCCGTTGAAAGCACCAGTCCAGACAAGCTGCCGCCACCCCTTTCCTTATGCCGTTCGTTGCCAACCGGTGCACTACCCCATAAGGTTCGTCATTCAACCATGCTCCCTCATAAATATGCTGATAAGTAGGGTCATCACCCAATATAAAACAAAAAGTACCTGATATCCCCCCTTGTTCATCCGCACAGACAAAGCTATGCCCCTCTTCAATCTCCTGACGGATAAATGCTTCGGACGGATAACCGTTGACCCACTGGGTAGTGTTTCCTGTCGTCCGCATAAAATTACGGGCACAGTCATAAATCTCCATTACTAAAGGAAGCTCTTTTAATTCGGTAGACCTGATATTCATCATCTAAAAAGTTATTCGGAAATGAAATAAACAATAGAATTATTCATTGATTGCCCCGCAATGCGGACACACGCCCTTCTCTTTCAATTTCTCCCCACAATGTCCACAACGATATTTATAGCCACTATTCCGATGCACTTTCTTCGCAAAAACAAGAATGAAAAGAGCGAGGAATAAATAACCTACATATACATGAACCATCAAAATAAAGAAGAAATAGCAGAAAATACAACAGGACATCAACCCCAACAAATAAAAGATTGCCGCCGCCGGAGTCAACTGGCGGAACAAGTCATCAAGCACCGCCAATGCGACAATTAAAAATAACCAGATACTCAGCAAAAAGACTGAAAGAATGAAAGGAACTTTAAAAGGCGACAAGGTAGGATTGAAATAGAAATGTTCCCATGTTTCTGGTGTAAAAACCTGCATGGACTCATAAATCGTTGCACTGAAAGCCATCAACAAACAGAGGAACAACGGATAAACACTGTCAATATCATTAAAATACACCATCTGTAACTGTTTCCGACGGAAAGCACGAAGCAGCCAAACACCGACAAACAACGCGAATATAACCACAAAATAGGAAGCGTGCGTATCACTAAACAAATGGATGGCCTGAGAAATACTATCCGTAGGAACAAAAGACCGCTTCAGTTCCACCTCACGTATCCACCCCTGTTCATCCTGTGTATGTGCCAGTTTCACCCAAATACTATCCACACTATCGGCAGGGTGCACGGCAAATTCGGCTACCACCACGCGGTCACCCCGGTAGAGGTCAATATACGTATCCTTGATAGGCAGGCACTCCAACGAGACGGAATCCGCCGTTAATTCCAGGTTCGTATTCCAGGTATAATGCCGTTCATAAAGGTAATTCAGAGAGTCCTTCGTTTTCTGCGACATCTCTTCAGAGGATAGATTGGGACGAGTATAATGACAAGACGAGAAGAAAAACAGCAGAACCACCACAAAGGGTACGAAAGAGACAAAGGAAAACAGATTCTCCCACCAACCATTCAAAAAGCCGGTTTCGGGAAAATGCCCTGATACGCTGTGTCCTCCGCGTCCTCTGTGGTGAATTATTCTCATTGCTCCGCTTTTACTTTCATTTGACAATTCTTGCAATCAAATTCCAGACGGAAACGTTTGCCATCATTCGATACCAAATAATAAGGTTCTTTATAAGGTGAGCGCACCCGCTGATGAATGGGACACCATCCCATGCTATAACGCAAACAATGTTTGCAGAACATCAACACCGCATCTTCCACCGCTTCTTTCTCGTAAGCCATAGCAACACGCTGCACCCCATGCTCTTCATAGAAAGAAGCCGCACGGCTGTTCATCACATTTCCCAAGTAGGTCAATGCCGTTTGCGGGAAAGCATGATTCGTCTGTTTCCATACAGCCAATTCCTGACGATAGTTTATCCGGCGGGCAGCCATTAACTTATCTATTGCCTGCCGACGAAAATCAGCCAATGCCGAAGCGGGCAGAAACCAGTTTTCCGCAAATGAGACTTCTATCTCTTTCGCTTCGAAAGGCGTATTCCCTAATTTTGCAAGCTGGGTTTTCAGGTTCTCCGTCTGCGGTGTACGTGCCAATTCCTTTTCGCGGGAAAGACTCAACGTGACGCTATTATCATCCTCATCGGTCAACGTCAGCGAGAAGCCGAACTCATTATCAGCGAGCAATATATTGACTGCAATCTTCCTTTCGGCCGACTTCCGTGAAAGTACACGTTCAAATTCCTGGTCGAAATTACGATACAGTGTCGTACGGGGTTTGATACGGGGCATCTCCTGTGGATACAGTTTATTGCTATCCACCCGGTTGATACGAAATCCCTGCAAACGTCCCTGCTCGTCGATATAGCAAACGCCGTCTCCATTATTAAAGGATTTCAGTCCGGCAACTGTCAGATAGTTGCCACGGGCTTCCTTCATCGTTCCCATTTCCTCTCCCAATGACTTGGGAGTATCGAAAGAGGAGATTTCCTTATCACGCCCATGCAGGAAATAATGAGTAAATCCACGGCTGAAACTCTTATCCAACTGCGGTTTGAACTCATAACGGCAAGTTCCCGAAGACGCTCTTACATATTCCTGCCGACGGGCAAAGATAGCATCCAGCTTCCGGCGATAAGCAGCCGTCACATTCTTTACATAAGACACATCTTTCAGCCGCCCCTCTATCTTGAACGAAGAAGCTCCGGCATCCAGTAACTGCTCCAATTCATCACTCTGATTCATATCTTTCAGAGAAAGCAAATGTTTATCCTTAACAATTACTTTTCCGTCCGAATCAACCAGACTAAAAGGCAAACGGCAGAACTGCGCACATTCTCCCCGGTTCGCGCTACGTCCGAAACAAGCCTGACTGACATAGCACTGCCCGCTATAACTGACACAAAGCGCTCCATGTACAAATACTTCCAAAGGCACTTCGGGGCAAGTATCATGTATCTTCTTTATCTCACGCAACGATAATTCCCGCGCCAGCACAACCTGGCGAAAGCCTGTTTCCCAAAGGAATTTCACCTTCTCGGGCGTACGGTTGTCCATCTGCGTACTGGCATGAAGAGGTATCGGCGGAAGATTCAACTTGGTAATCCCCATATCCTGTACAATCAGTGCATCCACACCAATCCGGTACAAGGCATGAATCATCTCTTCCGTCTCTTGCAGTTCCTCTTCTTTCAGAATCGTATTGACAGTGACATAGATACGTGCATTATACAAATGGGCATGCTGCACCAATGCCTCGATATCTTCCAAAGAATTCACAGCCGCCGCACGTGCACCGAACTTCGGAGCACCTATATATACGGCATCCGCACCATGATTGATAGCTTCAATACCACATTCCAGATTTTTCGCCGGAGCGAGAAGTTCTATTTTACGCTGCTTTATCATTTAATGTCATTAATATTGTAGGGAGTTTCCTGATAAACGAAGTAGTTCAGCCAGTTGGAGAACAACAAGTTGGCATGGGCACGCCAACGTACCAACGGGCCTTTATCAGGGTCATCATCCACGTAATAATTACGGGGAATCTCTATCGGCAAGCCTTTATCGAGGTCACGACGATATTCCGTATCCAATGTCAAAGGAGAATATTCCGAGTGTCCGGTCACGAAGAATTCACGCCCACCGCGTGCCATCGCCATATATACTCCCGCCTCTTCCGACTCGGAGAGCAACGTCAACTCCGGAACTTTCAGTATATCTTCCCGCCGCAGTGGCGTGTGGGGGCTGTGGGGTACATAGAAACAATCATCAAAACCACGGAAAATAGAGTGGTAAGGTTCCAATACCTGATGTTCGAAGATACCGAACATCTTCTTTTCCAGCGGATACTTGGGAATCCCGTAATGATGATACAATCCGGCTTGCGCAGCCCAGCATATATATAAGGTAGAAGTCACATGCGTACGTGCCCAGTCAAAGATTTCCGTAATCTCATCCCAATAAG
>ERZ791659.1451-NODE-1451-length-12396-cov-3.23304_pt1 | contig 12396 bp, 10 predicted proteins | sample MGYA00510053_ERZ791659 | MGnify/ENA primary metagenome ERZ791659 (study PRJEB30046, sample SAMN00715192) | human gut metagenome | study: EMG produced TPA metagenomics assembly of the A metagenome-wide association study of gut microbiota in type 2... | reverse complement strand
TATAAAATTGGAATCACAATCTAAGCTGCAAAAATAATAAAAAAATAACGAGCGCTACGCTCATTCAATCCTTTTTCTTACCTTTGCGTTTCAAATCAATGCTGATTATGGAAAAAGAAAGCCAAACGATATTTGATAAGAATGTAATTGAGTTCGTAACGGTAGCCGCCGAATTTTGCGCATTCCTCGAACGTGCCGAACGCATGAAGCGTAACGACTTCGTTGATACATCCCTGAAAATACTTCCCCTACTCTATCTCAAAGCATCCATGCTCCCGAAATGCGAGACCATCGGGGACGAAGTACTCGAAACGTATGTAACAGAGGAAATCTACGAGATTCTGCGCATTAACCTTGCGGAACTGATGGGCGACAAGGATGATTATCTGGACGTATTCGTGCAGGACATGGTTTATAGCGACCAGCCTATCAAGAAGTCCATTTCGGAAGATTTGGCGGATATCTATCAGGATATCAAGGATTTTATCTTCGTTTTCCAACTGGGATTGAACGAAACGATGAACGATTCATTGGCCCTTTGCCAGGAGAACTTCGGAATGTTATGGGGGCAGAAGCTGGTAAATACGCTACGCGCACTCCACGATGTGAAGTATAACCAGCAGCAGGAAGAAGAGGAAGAGGACAATGAAGAAGGATTTTACGAACCAGGCAATGCCGACAATTGTTGTGAAGAAGACGGTTGTCATTGCCACGATGACGATTGCCACTGTCACGAAGACGGCTGCCATTGTCACCACGATGAATAAACAAAAATGATTGTAAGAAGAACCATAGATAAAGATGAATTAAAGGAACTCCCGAAAACTGTTTTTCCGGGACGAATCCATGTTATCCAATCGGAGACGGAAACGGAAAAGGCGGTAGCTTATCTGCAATCCAGACCTGTGATAGGTATCGATAGCGAGACACGCCCTTCCTTCACCAAAGGCCAATCGCATAAAGTAGCGCTCCTTCAGGTTTCGTCCGAGGAATGTTGTTTTTTGTTCCGCCTCAACATGACCGGATTAACGCAGCCGCTAGTTGACTTGTTGGAAAATCCGGGTGTGATTAAAGTCGGGCTTTCACTAAAAGACGACTTTATGATGTTGCACAAGCGTGCGCCTTTCAACCAGCAGAGTTGCATCGAATTGCAAGATTATGTACGCCAGTTCGGCATACAGGACAAAAGCCTGCAAAAGATTTACGCAATCCTGTTCAAGGAAAAGATTTCCAAATCACAGCGCCTGTCCAACTGGGAAGCCGATGTGTTAAGCGACGGACAAAAGCAATATGCAGCTACCGACGCCTGGGCTTGTCTCAACATCTACAACCTGTTGCAGGAACTGAAACAAACGGGTAATTATGAAATAGCTCCCGAAGAAAAAAAGGAATGTCCTGAGCAGGTTTCCACCAAATGATTAATCACTTATCACTAAAAAACCAATTACTACCAACATGCATAAAGTATACCTCAAACCCGGCAAAGAAGAGTCTCTCAAAAGATTTCACCCCTGGATTTTCTCCGGTGCAATCTCCCGTTTCGACGGAGAACCCGAAGAAGGTGAAGTAGTAGAAGTATACACCTCGAAAAAAGAATTTATCGCCGCAGGGCATTTCCAAATCGGAAGTATTGCCATACGTGTGCTTTCTTTCCGTCAGGAACCTATCGGCCACGATTTCTGGAAACGTAAACTGGAAATAGCGTATGACATGCGCCGAAGCATCGGTATTGCCACGAACCCGATCAACAACACGTATCGCCTTGTACATGGTGAAGGGGATAATCTCCCGGGACTGGTAATTGACGTTTATGCCAAGACCGCTGTCATGCAGGCACATTCGGCAGGAATGCATGTAGACCGCATGGCAATCGCCGAAGCCTTGTCCGAAGTGATGGGTGACAAGATTGAAAATATCTATTATAAATCAGAAACAACGCTTCCCTTTAAAGCCGACCTTTTCCCCGAAAACGGTTTTCTGAAAGGCGGAAGTAATGACAATATCGCACAAGAGTATGGCCTGAAGTTTCATGTGGACTGGCTGAAAGGACAGAAAACGGGATTCTTTGTAGACCAGCGAGAAAACCGTTCTTTACTGGAGCGTTATGCAAAAGACCGTTCGGTATTGAATATGTTCTGCTACACCGGCGGATTCTCATTCTATGCCATGCGCGGTGGTGCAAAACTCGTTCACTCTGTTGACAGTTCCGCCAAAGCTATTGATTTAACGAACAAGAATGTGGAACTGAACTTCCCCGGCGATCCTCGCCACGAGGCTTTTGCCGAAGATGCTTTCAAATACCTTGACCGCATGGGAGACCAGTATGACTTAATCATCCTTGACCCGCCTGCGTTCGCGAAACATAAAGATGCGTTGCGAAATGCACTGCAAGGTTACCGGAAACTGAATGCCAAGGCATTCGAGAAAATCAAGCCGGGCGGCATCCTGTTCACTTTCTCTTGTTCGCAAGTAGTGACCAAGGATAATTTCCGCACTGCTGTATTTACCGCAGCCGCCATGTCAGGGCGCAGTGTACGTATCCTGCACCAGTTAACTCAACCCGCCGATCACCCGGTAAACATCTACCACCCTGAAGGAGAATACCTGAAAGGTTTGGTACTCTACGTAGAATAACCAACGACCAGCGAGGCGCTGGAGCCGGGTTTCCATTCGGATGGATCAATAAAAACACTTTGTTGCGGTCAGATGGAGCGTATTAGCAGAAATTTAGAAGCATCAAAGTTAATTAGAGTTAACAAACAAAAGATTTACAGTAAAACATTATGTTGTATAACATAAAACCTCTTATCTTTGCACTGTGTTTTTCATGGTATTAGATTTAAGGTTAACAAAGATTGGCTGTCTTGGGATAGATAGCCTTCTTTTTTTATACCCCTTCCTTTAGCTTTTTCTCTTGTAAGTCTTCCGGATTCTTCGCATTTATCCCTTTTTTATCGCCTTTTTATCAAATAACTAGTCCACCTATCCAATGAAAATATTATATTTGCATCTATTATCAATAAAAGAGAAACACAAATTAAAAAAGTCATGAGTATAAAAGTTCGTTTGATTATTATGAACTTCCTGCAATTCTTCGTATGGGGGTCATGGTTAATATCTCTAGGTGGTTATATGGGCAGAGAACTCCACTTTGAAGGTGGGCAGATCGGAGCCATTTTTGCCACTATGGGTATCGCTTCATTGGTGATGCCCGGTATTATCGGTATCATTGCCGATAAATGGTTTAATGCGGAACGTCTATACGGACTTTGCCATATTGCGGGAGCAGCCTGTCTCTTTTATGCTTCTACGGCAACCACTTACGATCAGATGTATTGGGCTATGCTGCTCAACCTGCTGGTATATATGCCAACCTTATCACTGGCCAACACTGTATCATACAACTCCCTTGAACAATATAAGTGCGACCTTATCAAAGATTTCCCGCCTATCCGTGTATGGGGAACAATCGGTTTCATCTGTGCCATGTGGGCGGTAGACCTTACCGGATTCAAGAATTCGAGCGCGCAGCTTTATGTAGGTGCCGTATCTGCATTACTACTCGGGATTTATTCTTTCACCCTTCCGGCTTGCCGGCCTGCCAAGTCAGAAAACAAATCCTTGCTTTCCGCTTTCGGGTTGGATGCATTGGTACTGTTCAAAAGAAAGAAAATGGCTATTTTCTTCCTTTTCTCCATGCTTTTGGGGGCAGCGTTACAGATTACCAATACGTACGGCGATCTCTTTTTGGGTAGCTTTGCCAGCATTCCGGAATTTGCGGAATCTTTTGGGGTGAAACATTCGGTGATACTCTTGTCCATTTCACAAATGTCCGAAACACTGTTTATCCTCGCTATACCATTCTTCCTGAGACATTTCGGTATCAAGCAAGTCATGTTAATCAGTATGTTCGCATGGGTATTCCGCTTCGCCCTGTTCGGTTTCGGAGATCCGGGTTCCGGACTGTGGATGCTTATCCTTTCCATGATCGTTTACGGCATGGCCTTTGATTTCTTCAACATTTCCGGTTCGTTGTTTGTTGAACAGGAAACCAATTCTTCCATTCGCGCCAGTGCGCAGGGGTTATTCTTTATGATGACCAACGGATTGGGGGCAATCATCGGCGGATATGCCAGTGGTGCTGTAGTGGATGCATTCTCCGTATATGCCGACGGCAAACTGGTAAGTCGTGAATGGACAGAAATATGGCTGATATTTGCAGCATATGCACTCGTCATCGGTGTTCTGTTTGCCTTGGTATTCAAGTACAAGCACCAGCGGGAGAGTCAAACAAATTAAGTAAGAAAAACAATGGACAAAAAGGTAGAATTACAAGTTATAAATATCACAAACAGCCAGGCGCAGATAGGCGCATTTGCCATGCTATTAGGCGAAGTGGACGGTGAACGGCAATTGCCGATTATCATCGGGCCGGCGGAAGCCCAGGCTACCGCTTTGTATCTGAAAGGAGTCAAGACACCCCGTCCGTTGACACACGACCTGTTCACCACAAGCCTCACAGTATTGGGAGCGAGCTTGATACGTGTGCTAATTTACAAAGCTAAAGATGGTATTTTCTATTCCTATATTTACCTTAAAAAAGATGAGGAAATCATACGTATCGACGCACGCACCTCAGATGCAGTGGCACTGGCAGTACGTGCCGACTGCCCGATTCTGATCTATGAATCCCTCCTTGAACAGGAATGCCTGCGGATGTCTGCCGAAAAAAGAAACCGCTCCGAAGAAACAGAGGATGACGAAGAATCCGAAGAAGAGCATAGTTCTTCCGCCCCTACTTCCCTCTCTCTCGAAGAGGCATTGCAACAGGCTATCAAAGATGAGAATTACGAATTGGCCGCACAGATACGGGATCAAATCAATTCAAGAAATAAAAATCAGTAACTAGTATTATGCACGTATTTTATACTCCTGATATACAAAAGAGCAAGGAACTTCCCGAAGAGGAAGCGCAGCATTGCATCCGTGTCCTGCGGTCAAGTATCGGAGATGAAATCACCCTCACCGACGGTAAGGGCAATTTCTATAAAGCAGAAATTACGGCTGCAACCAACAAACGTTGCCAGGTGGCCATCAAGAAAACGATATTTCAGGAACCGCTTTGGCCCTGCCATCTCCATATCGCCATGGCACCGACCAAGAATATGGATCGTAACGAATGGTTTGCAGAGAAAGCCACCGAAATAGGGTTTGACGAATTGACTTTCCTCAACTGCCGTTTCTCGGAACGCAAAGTCATCAAGACCGAACGGATAGAGAAAATTCTCATTTCAGCAATCAAGCAATCACTCAAAGCCCGATTGCCCAAGCTGAATGAGATGACAGATTTCGATAAGTTTATCACCCGGAATTTTAAGGGACAGAAGTTTATCGCCCATTGTTATGAAGGCGAGAAACCGATGTTGAAGAATATCCTGAAACCCGGAGAAGACGCACTCGTACTGATAGGCCCCGAAGGGGACTTCAGTGAAGAGGAAGTGAAGAAAGCCATCGGGCAGGGATTCGTTCCCATTAGCCTGGGCAAGTCACGGCTTCGCACAGAAACAGCGGCACTGGTAGCCTGTCATACGCTGAATCTGCAAAACCAATAACCGTAGAAACCGACTGAATCAATGATTATACAACTTTTAAATAACATAAGTATGGCAAAGAAAATGATTTCACGACTTTCGGTACTGGCAGTACTGATTGTTTTTCTGGCAGCATGTTCCAAGACATCAGAGTACACTAACGTGATACCGGCTGATGCCTCGGTAGTCGCTTCTATCAACCTCAAATCTCTTGCCGCCAAAGCAGGGCTGAACGATAAAGAGAATGAAGCTGCCAAACAAAAGGTATTGGAAGCGCTGAAAAGCGGAATGAATGCCGCCACTTTCCAACAATTGGAGAAGGTCATGAATAACCCCGGCGAATCGGGTATTGATGTAGAATCCCCGTTCTATGCTTTCTCTTCATCTTCTTTCCCATATCCTGCCGTCGTAGGTAAAGTGAGCAACGAGGATAACCTGCATGCTTCACTGGATGTGATGGCTAAAGAACAAATCTGCCAGCCGGTCAGCGAAGCTGACGGTTACAGCTTCACAACCATGAACGGCAGCCTGCTTGCTTTCAACAACTCTACTGTGATAATTGTCACCGTAAACGGTACTTCACAAACGGATAAAGCTAAAGAAGGCATCACCGCCCTGATGAAACAGACTGCCGACAACAGTATCGTGAAATCCGGCGCTTTCCAGAAAATGGAAAAACAGAAAAGTGATGTTAACTTCTTCGCTTCAATGGATGCTATTCCATCAACCTACCGCAACCAGGTAAGTATGGGCTTACCTGCCGAAGTGAAGCCGGAAGATATCACTTTCGTAGGTGGACTGAATTTTGAAAAAGGAAAGATTGTCCTCAAGAGTGAAAACTACACAGAAAACGAAGCTGTTAAGGCGTTACTGAAAAAACAGATGGAATCGTTTGGCAAAACCAACAGTACTTTTGTCAAATACTTCCCGGCTTCTACACTGATGTTTCTTAACGTAGGCGTAAAAGGAGAAGGACTTTATAACCTGCTAAGTGAAAACAAGGAATTCCGAAACACAATATCCATCGCCAAGGCTGATGAAGTAAAAGAATTGTTCAGTTCGTTCAACGGTGATATTTCTGCGGGATTGATTAACGTTACCATGAACAGCGCTCCGACATTCATGCTATACGCAGACGTAAAGAACGGAAACGCACTCGAAGCTCTTTACAAGAACAAACAATCACTAGACTTGAAAAGAGGGGAAGATATTCTGGAACTTGGAAAAGACGAATATGTCTACAAAACCAGAGGTATGAATATATTTTATGGCATCAAAGATAAACAGATGTATGCTACCAACGACGAGTTACTTTATAAAAACATAGGTAAAGCAGCAGACAAGTCTATCAAGGAAGCTCCTTATGCATCAGCGATGAAGGGTAAAACGGTATTCTATGCTATCAATGCAGAAGCAATTCTCGAACTTCCTGTTGTCAAAATGCTGGCAGGTTTCGGCGGTCAGGAAGTAAAGACCTATCTTGAACTGGCCAATAAAGTATCCTACCTGTCTATGAGTACCGAAGGAGAAGTCAGTGAATTCGACCTCTGCCTGAAAGACAAAGACGTGAATGCCCTCAAACAAATTGTAGACTTTGCCAGGCAATTTGCCGGCATGTAATAATCTGTAAACAAACGGTATGAATAGTATTCACCTACAGCAAACACTTCCCCAAGTGTTTGCTGACCGTAATTCGGTGACTTCAGATGTATGGCATCAAGACCTTTTCTTCCGGAAAGGAGAAATGTATCTGATTAAAGCCGCTTCCGGCACCGGAAAATCGTCTTTGTGCAGCTATATCTATGGCTACCGCAACGACTATCAGGGGATTATCAATTTCGATGAAACCAATATCAAAGCATACTCCGTGAAGCAGTGGGTCGACCTGAGAAAACATTCATTGAGTATGCTTTTTCAAGATTTACGCATCTTCACCGAGCTTACCGCTCTCGAGAATGTGCAACTGAAGAATAACCTTACCGGCTGCAAGAAGAAAAAGGAGATTCTGACATTCTTCGAACAACTGGGTATCGCGGATAAGATAAACGTCAAAGCCGGCAAACTCTCTTTCGGACAGCAACAGCGTGTCGCCTTCATCCGCGCACTTTGCCAACCGTTCGATTTCCTTTTCTTGGATGAGCCTGTCAGCCATCTGGACGATGATAACAGCCACATCATGGGAGAACTCGTCATTGCCGAAGCCGAAAAGCAGGGAGCCGGAGTTATCGCGACTTCCATCGGCAAGCATATAGACCTGCCTTATCATTATATTTTCAAATTATAACAGAAATGACTATGTATTATCATAAAGAGACTAGGCACGGATTACACGGATTTCACGGTTTAAGATTTATAGGAAAACAGCGTAATCCGTGTAATCCGTGCCAAAATCTTCCATATCAAAATAATCAAGTATAAAACAATGAATACCCTTGTCTGGAAACTTCTCCGTCAACATATCAGTATCGGTCAACTGATCGGTTTCTTTTTGGCCAATCTATTCGGCATGATGATTGTACTGCTTAGTGTGCAGTTTTATAAAGATGTCATTCCGGTATTCACCGAAGGGGACAGCTTTATGAAAAAGGATTTCATCATAGCTACGAAGAAAATTAGCACACTCGGTTCTTTTGCAGGAAAGAACAACACGTTTACCGCCGAAGACATCGCCGATCTGAAAAAGCAACCATTCACCAAAACCATCGGAGCTTTTACCCCTTCCCAATTCAAAGTATCAGCAGGGCTGGGAATGAGAGAGGCAGGCATTCATCTTTCCACCGATATGTTTTTCGAGTCCGTTCCCGACGAATTCGTTGACATCAAACTCGACAAATGGCACTTTGACGAAGAAACTCATACCATCCCCATTATCATCCCGCGCAACTATCTGAATCTTTATAATTTCGGTTTTGCCCAAAGCCGCAGCCTGCCGAAGCTATCGGAAGGATTGATGGGACTTATCCAAATGGACATCATGATGCGCGGTAACGGACGGGTGGAACAGTACAAAGGGAACATTGTCGGTTTCTCCAATCGTCTGAATACGATTCTTGTTCCTCAATCTTTTATGAAATGGGCCAATGAAAACTTTGCTCCGAACGCAGAAGCACAGCCTGCCCGGTTGATTATCGAAGTCAGTAATCCGGCCGATTCTTCCATCGCCAGCTATTTCCAAAAGAAAGGATACGAAACGGAAGACGGAAAACTGGATGCCGGAAAAACGACTTATTTTCTCCGCCTCATCGTGGGCATCGTATTGGGAGTCGGTCTATTTATCAGTATCCTTTCATTCTATATCCTGATGCTCAGCATTTTCCTGCTGCTGCAAAAAAATACGACCAAGTTGGAAAGCCTGCTACTAATAGGATACAGCCCCAACAGAGTAGCATTGCCTTATCAGATACTCACAGTTGGACTAAATGTTATCGTACTCGTCCTGTCCATCGGCTTAGTCTGCTGGCTACGCGGTTATTACATAGACAGTATCCGATTACTTTTCCCGCAACTGGAAACAGGAACGTTATGGGCTGCTATCAGCATGGGAATCCTGCTATTCATCGTTGTATCGGTTATCAACATATTGGCAGTCAAGAGAAAGGTTCTCTCCATCTGGATGCACAAGGCATAGATGTAATAATATTGCAAAAGTTTGTAATATCATACACATTCAGTATTGTTTCGATAAATCCTTTTTGCATTCTCGAAATAAGTGGTACTTTTACGCAGTTTTCACAAAGGCAATATATGATATGAAAAGTAAAACTACGTTCCTTATAGATAAAGGTTTGAGGGTTTTCTTTGCCGGAATACTTTCAAGCCTGTTTTCGTTATCTGCATCCGCGCAAAATATGCAGGATACCATCATCGCGTATTTCAATCTCCTGAAAAATGTACCTCAGGAAAAGTTGTACCTGCACCTGGACAAGCCATACTATGGAGCCGGAGAAAAACTATGGTTCAAAGGATATTTGGTAAATGCGGTCACGCACCAGGATAACACACAGAGTAATTTCATCATTACAGAACTCATCAACCGTTCCGACTCTATCGTAGAACGGAAAAAGATTCGCAGAGATTCCTTAGGCTTTCACAATGCCTTTACTCTCCCGCCCACCCTTCCTGCCGGTGATTATTATCTGCGGGCATACAGCAACTGGATGCTCAACCAGGAACCGGAATTCTTTTATTCACATAACCTGAAAATCGGTAATTCCATTGATAATACCATCATTTCAAACATTGAATACCAACAGGAAGACGAAACGCATTATACCTCAAAAGTAAAATTCACAAGCAATACACAAGAAGCCTTCAAAAATACGACCGTCCGCTACCGTTACATCGAGAATGGCAAAGTAAAAGACAAAGGCAAAAGAAAGACAGACGAAAACGGACTGATTTCCATCTCCTTACCGGACTTAAAGCCCACAGCAACGCGCCATATCGAGGTCGAATTCGACGATCCGCAGTATATATATAAGAAAACCTTTTATCTGCCTTCATTCAACAAAGACTTCAACGTCCAATTCTTCCCGGAAGGTGGTGCCTTATTGGCTGTCGCCCATCAAAACATAGCTTTCAAAGCTCAGGGGACAGACGGATTCTCGAAAGAAATAGAAGGATTCCTGTTCGACGCCAAAGGAGACACGTTAACCGCTTTCCGTTCAGAACACGACGGTATGGGAGTTTTCACCTTAAATCCAATCAGCGGAAATTCCTACTATGTGATGGCCAAAACCAATGACGGCATCAGCAAGCGGTTTGACCTGCCTGCTGTAGAACAAAGAGGAATCGGGCTTTCCATGTCACATTACAAGAAGGAAATACGCTATGAAATTCAGAAAACGGAGACTACCGAATGGCCGCAAAAATTATTTTTGCTCGCACATACCCGTGGGAAACTGGCAATTCTCCAACCAATCAATACCGGCAGGACTTTCGGAAAAATGAATGACAGCTTGTTCACCGCAGGCATTACCCATTTTATGCTCATCGACCAACAAGGAAACGCACTCAGCGAACGCTTGGTCTTTGTGCCCGACCGGAATCCCCATCAATGGCAAATCCAACCCGATAAACCGACATACGGGAAAAGAGAAAAAGTATCCCTGCAAATTTCAGCAAAAGATACTAACGGTAACCCCATAGAAGGCAATTTCTCCATCAGCATCACCGACAGGAGAAGCATCCAACCGGATTCTCTCGCAGATAATATCATATCAAATCTGCTGCTGACTTCCGATTTGAAAGGATATATAGAAGACCCCGGACATTATTTTCTTCATCAAGACCCCAGAACCCTGCGAACACTTGACTTCCTGATGATGACTCACGGATGGCGCAGACATCACATCAATAACGTACTGGCCGCCCCTTCACTGAATCTCACCAATTATATGGAAAAAGGGCAAACCATCAGCGGACGAATCAAAGGATTTTTCGGAAATAATGTAAAGAAAGGTCCCATTTGTATCTTAGCCCCCAAACAGAATATCGTCGCTACTACCACGACGGACGAGAAAGGAGAATTCATCGTGAACACATCTTTCAGAGACAGTACAACTTTCCTTGTTCAGGCACGTACGAAAAGAGGATTTGCCGGAGTAGACATAGAAATCGATACTCCCCAATATCCTGTGACCTCGCATAAATCCCCTTTCCGTGACGGAACGGCAACCTTTATGGAAGACTATTTACTCAACACCCGCGACCAGTATTATATGGAAGGCGGAATGAGAGTGTACAATCTGAAAGAAGTGCTTATCACAGGAAATCGCGCCAAGCCCCGTTCGGAAAGTATTTATACCGGTGGAATCAACACCTACACTATCGAGGGAGACAAACTCGAAAACTACGGGGCACAGACAGCTTTCGATGCAGTCAGCAGACTGCCGGGAGTCAGCGTGACCAACGGAAACGAGATTCACATCCGTAATAACCCCGAGCAACCTGTCATTGTCATTGACGATGTTGTCTATGAAGACGACAACGATATATTGACTATGATACAAACCAGCGATATGTCAAGTTTGAGCCTTCTTCGCGGGGCAGATGCGGCAATATTAGGTTCGCGCGGTTCGGCCGGTGCCATCGTCATTACATTAAAAGATGGAAAAGACCTTCCCGCAAAACCCGCACAAGGTATCATTACGTGCACGCCACTGGGATACAGTGATTCGGTTGAATTCTATGCACCTGCTTACGATACTCCCGAAAAGAAGGATGCGCAACGTTCGGACTTACGAAGTACTATCTATTGGAATCCGTCACTACAACTAAACGCAGAAGGAAAAGCAACCATCGAATATTATACTCCGGACAGCACTGCACCGGAAGATATAACCATAGAGGGGGTAGATAAGAACGGCAAGGCATGCCGGATAGTACAGACGATAAACAAATAGCTGTTTAAAATATAACATAGTTCTGCAAATTTCCAGCCCTCTAATCTTGATAAAAAAGCATTTGAATGTCAAGCGGGTAAAAAATATTTCGTAATTTTGCAGATATAAAAGAATGAAGCTATGCCGGACTATGATTTAATCGCCATACTCGGACCTACAGCCTCGGGTAAAACTCCCTTTGCCGCTGCCTTGGCCTATGAACTCAACACGGAAATTATCAGTGCCGATTCCCGTCAGATATACAGGGGAATGGACCTTGGCACAGGAAAAGACCTCGCCGACTATACGGTAAACGGACGTGCTATCCCTTATCACCTGATTGATATTGCCGAGCCCGGATATAAATACAATGTATTTGAATATCAACACGATTTCCTGATTTCTTACGAATCAATTAAATG
>ERZ791659.1446-NODE-1446-length-12428-cov-4.54385_pt1 | contig 12428 bp, 3 predicted proteins | sample MGYA00510053_ERZ791659 | MGnify/ENA primary metagenome ERZ791659 (study PRJEB30046, sample SAMN00715192) | human gut metagenome | study: EMG produced TPA metagenomics assembly of the A metagenome-wide association study of gut microbiota in type 2... | reverse complement strand
ATAATGCCAGTACCACAATACACGCAATTCGCCTTTGTCTTATTTTCATAATGCTCCCCTTACCATAATTCTACTCATTCACCATAAAAATCTACAGGATATTTCCATCCGTTCAGATTAAACTTCTTTTATTATACCGATAATCGCCAGCCGATACAAGAAGCAAAAAAGCAAAGAAAACGCTTTGCTTTTATCACACTACACAACAGCAATTTCCTATTAAAACAAAAAAGCATAGTCTTTTCAATCTCTCGAATTGACTATGCTTTTTAGAAAGAGGGTTTATAAGTATTGTCCGCACAGGATCATTGTTCCTGTGCGGAACACAGGACAAACAAGATAACTCTCTTATTTCTTGATCTTTATCTTCTTCGTTTTACTGTATGGACCAAATATCTTCTTTCCCTTTCCATCTAATCGGTAAGCGCGTACACGAATATAATAGGTCTTCTTTTTCTTCAGCTTCTTGATCGTCAGTTTTCTCTTCTTCGTCAGTTTCGTTTTAGCCTTTTTGAACTTTTTGTTCGTGCTATACTGCACGCAGTATCCATTCGCTCTGGCAACTACTTTCATGGAAATGACTAACTTCTTGGAAGCCTTGTTCTTAACCGACAAGAATCTCGCTTTGCCAACGACAATCTTTGGTGCCGCCTTTTTCGGCTTATCACTTGGTTTTATAGTCGGTCTCACCAGCGGCGTATGTGTTGGTTTGACAGTCTGTGTTGGCACCGGTCTCTTCGTCGGCTTAACAGTTGCAACCGGATTCTGTGTCGGCTCGCCACTAGGAGATGGGGTCACATTTGGATCATCTTCCGGCTCCGGTGTCGGAATGACAACCGGATCATCGCCTTCCATCTCATAGGAAACATCAGGCGTTGCATCCATTCCAACATCATACGTCTTGCCCTCCTCTGCTCCCAACTTGACATCGATCTTCTTCGTCTCGATACCATTGGATACGATAATGGTTCTTGCAACCTTCTTCTCGTAACGATTATATACATCCAATGCTTTAAGCTTTCCATCTTCAATGACTGAAGTAAACGTCAATGGTCTGTCATACTGCTTCGAAGGTTTTACAATACTAAAGGCTGCCGTATTATCGATCAGATTCAGTTCCTCTGCTGCAGCACTGCCATTGTATGCTGTTGCCTGCAACGATATTGATACATTCTTGGCTTCACTGGTAAATTTCGGTGTGTAGTTAAACTGTAACACATATTCACCACGGTTGATCGCTTCCATAGCATCTTTACCACTAATAACGATCAACTTCTTATCCTCATCAAATGATGCACCGGCAGTTGTCGGCTTCACAGTCACTGCTTTCTTATCGACAGATGTCAAAGCAACACGGATCGTATCATCCTCTGTCAACGCCTTTGTGCCGGCATTGCTGATAACGACCTGTACAATACGCTCTCCACCTTGCAGATTCTCTACCACTTCCGGATTACCAAGTACCATATCCGTACCAAGCAGTGTTAACTGTGCCTTCGCAGTTGCTCCATTGTCTGCTGCAACCTCAAAAGTCTCATTTTGCAAGGTATTGCCAAGTGTGTAACTAAAGCTCACCTGACCACGTTCTCCACTCTCCAAATGAATTGGAAGCGCATCCGCAACCGTTGTACCTGACTGTTTCACTGTGACAGAATCCATAGCCTTCCGTCCGGCATTCGCAAAGGACAGTGTCACATTGATCGTACTATTCTGCTCCACGTTCTGTCCAAAAGTATCTGCCGATACCTCTGATAACTCATTCTGAATGGTCTTCGTACCGGTGATCAGTCTTGCCGGCTGCTCCTCGTCCTTTGTCTGCGTCAGATCGGTATCTTTCGTCGTCTCAGACTGTGTTGCTGTCTGCGCACATGAAACTGTTGTAAAACGGTCACCATCTACTACCACACTGCCTCCTACCAACATCTCATTAGCAGACGCCGTACCGGTAATCTCATACTGCATCGACAGCGTACCCGTCTTTGCATTCAAGTATTTCACATACGTATGCATCTTAGAGTCATCGCCTGCCGACTGCCAATACACAGCAGTGTCACTGATCGTATCTCCACCTTTGGCAAAATCAAAATTCTCCGTAACTTCTCCGGAGTCTTTCATAGAAACTGCATTAGCACTGCCGTCTTTTTGATAACCCTGTAATGCCAAATACGAATCTGTAAGTTCACCTTTTTTGTATTCCGACTGCTTCCATGCTGCTAAGAACATTCCACCGTCGTTCGTTACATATTTCACACGTGGCTGCGTCTCTCCCGCATCATTACAGGTGATTCGGTTTACACTCTTCTGGGCTCCATCCTTCACAATATATGAATAAAGCTCTCTCTCCTGCACCTCTTCACTGCTGCCCATGGTTGCCAATACCATCGCCGTACCATCATCAGACAGTGCTACATCATACGCCTGGGCTCCCTTAATCTCGCCACGTTCCAAATAAGCCGGTGTACTCCAATCTGTTCCATCATAGTAACTATAACAGATCTTCTTTTCTCCCATCATATCTTTTTGAAGTGTTTCCGCATCCGTATCCGCAAGATTATAGGTGTCACTCTGCCATACTACAATTGCTTTTCCGTTGTTTACTGCTACTTCCGGTGCCATATCGGCCACATTATTTGCAGTAAGCGTCGTATGCTTTCCATTAACATATACATGGATCTCGGAGGAGTTAAACACAGCGTTTAATTCTTTGTTGTCAACATTTCCATCCGAATCAATGTCAGAATCATACACGGCAGAATCAAAGGCTAATACCTTTAAGCTGCCATCAGAAGCATAATCTACTGAATTAACCGTTTCCGATTTGCCTTCTGTTCTCCATGAAGTAAGTACTTCCGGTTTCGTCCATTCTCCGCTTTCTTTTGTGCTAACCGCAGGATTAATACTTACAAGATCCTCAAGCGTATCCGAATAGGTGAGTCCCATACTGTTGCCATTGGCTGCAAGCACCGGCGGCACATCCGGATTGATATACTGTGTCCAATCTGCGCCCTTCTTCTTCGAAGAATACTGTACCACCTTACCGGTAGTCTCATTACTCATATTTGCAAAGTCCAACGGATTCGGTCGCCCTGCCGGGAATTTGTCCCAATCCTGATACGTTCGCTTCTTACTAAAGCCGGTTCCGCATATTTGCTTGTGATACCGAATAAATAATCCTTTGTACTCAAAATCTAAGGAGATGCTTCCGGTAAAATTCAAACAGCCACCATAATAGGCTTTGGTCTTCTTAAGATCACTGAATGTAACGATACGATTGTCATATCCGATAGACAACCGTCCAACCGGGCCAAACTTGATCTTTACAATCTTACCATCAAAACCAATTCCTCCACTGGCACATACATAACCCTCTACGCCTACGAGAATGTCTGATACAAAATTATATTCACTGGTAACCGTCAGATTATTCGTCTGGAAATTCATGCCAACGAACTTATCATGATATGGATTCTGGCCACTGAGCAGCGCATCGACACTAACAGTACATCCCACTTTGATTCCATAATAGATCGGGATGATGCCAACCATCGTATTGTTATTAAAACCAAATTCATAACCCAATGTTCCGGCAATACCACCACCGGTATAGGTCAAGATCCATTTGCCATCAATATAGTCTGCCGTACCAAATGCATATCCGGACAGCGTCTTGGACACTTTATTGTCACGCAGATCATTGATCGTCTCTGTCACTACCGATACAACATTATTTTCATCGAGTCCCGCTGTACCAATGGCAACCATAAAGGTTTTCTTCAGCGGATTGTCGGTATCCTGGTATGCGATCTTCATTGGCAATACCTTCGGAATATTAAAGGATAACTTACGGTTAATGACCTCTCCGGCTGATATCTGCGGCGTCTCGATCGTTCCACAGAAGTTTACCTCTGTCGGCTTCGCCGGCTTACCAATCTCTGAAATATTACATACGGTATAGTCTGCCGGCTGATCTGCAAGCACCTCTCCACTCGCTGCTTTGATCTGATACTGCGGCGTAAACTTACCTACTGCTGCGTTTTTGGTGTTGATCGCAAATTCTGTTTGCTTCCACTCATATTTCATACCATCGACGGATGCCACGCTCTCAGAAACGCTAGGGATCTCCTTGTCATTAATAAACATGGAAACCGTATGTTTCTGTGAAACCTGAGAGTATACGATCACTTTCTTATCATATCCTTTATAAAGCGTAAGATCGCGAACAAACTCATAATTTTGATCTCTGGATGTTAATACGCAGTCATTCGTTCCATAGCAAGGCTGCAGCCATATGGACGTTCCGGTATTTTCCTGATATCCGTCTCGATACAATGGATAACGCACAAGTTGTGCCGCATAGGCATCATCCTTTGCCGTGACCTCCACTAACACATCGGCGTCCTTCAGTTCCTGCACATCCTCATACTCTAATGTGATCGTCTCTGAACTCCTGGACAATTTCTTCGCTTCTGTTTTGTTGGCGGAAGCGATCACGTTTCCATCCAGATCCACGATAAAGGATCGAACTGTAATATCAATATCCTCATCATCATGTCCATATCCTTTTAACGTCACATTTTGTTTGTAAGTGGACGATACCGGATATATATTGATCGGATAAGAGCCATCACTCTCACCACTCTTCAAATCCTCTAACGGTACTTCGGACTTGCACACGCCACAAGTTACTCCGACATCACGATAACTTGTTCCCAGCTTCCATACCACAGCATCTCCGTTGGATAACTGTTTCACCGTTTGATTGGAAGTATTCATCTGTGTCCATTTAACGTTCTTCTTAACCTCTGCCTTTGCTGCATAGCTTGCTTTGTCATTGTCCGCCAAATAGGACTTGTAGCTGTCAGCCGTGACAGGTCTGATAATATAAAGCGCATCCTTTAAGGTTGTCACATAAACACTCAGACGGTAGATCTGTTCTGTGGTCTCATCCGTGATCGTCACATAGGCAAAGCCTTCATTTTTGCCGATCAGCGTAAGCTTCGTCCCCTCTACCGAACAATCTAAGATATCTTCCTTTGAAGATACCGCCGTAAATACATCGTCTTCCGATGCACCGCCCTTAATATCCAAATGACGTACCATCGTAGCCTGATTCAGCTCATTGTAAAAGGTATCCGCATCATCTGCATTTTTTACTGCTTTGGCAATCGCCGTCCGATTGGAAAGTCTATAAATTTTTGATATAGGTTCTCCATTTTCCTCCACAGAAAGCGGGGTCTTCTTTTTCTTTTCCCAAGTAGCATACATCGTTAAGGTCTTTTCACCCTCATAACGGGAACCGGCCTCATACATATCACCGGTACCGTCCTTCTTGGTATTCCAACCTATGAACTCATATCCTGTTCTCTTCGGCTCTTCCACCGTAAGCACCGAATTATAAGTATCCTCTTTACACTGCGTATTCGGCGATTCGATCACCTTATCCGTAGTGTTCACATTGTAATTCAATGCATACTCGCCATCTGCCATTGCTTTATCCGAAAACGTATCGACCGCATCCATAACCTCCGGCGTAATACCGTTTGTTACCGGCTTCTCCCAAGCAATGTAGTCGCCCTTTTTATATCCTCTGTTGCAAGACATATAATAGCCAAATCCATTCGAGCTTACAAACTGGATTCCATTCTCATCATATTTTGTAACTTTACCCATGCACAGCAAGCCCTTAATACCATCTTCATATGCTCTATTCATATATTTTTTGCCCTTAGCGGTCGAGCATACATTATCCGCTGTACCGACTAAAGATTTGTCCGGCAGATTCTTAGACGTGCCAGCAACAACCGGCTTATCATTTTTCTCATACATAAACAGTGCAAACGGATATCTGTCATCTCCGCTATAACGGAATATAAAATAACGATCCTTTACCTGCTTCTCCGAATACTGATGTCCCCTTGAGGCGTTGGCCGTTCCCCAAGAAGCATCATATGGATAACCATTGATCTTATTTGCTGACGTTACATTATCAAAAAACTGATTGCTGCTTAACTTTACCTTAAACAGACCGGACTCATAATGGCGATCCCACGTTGCATACATGGTCGCAGTTCGATTGGAAGTATACGTACCGCCGGCTGCATACGTGGTGCCGCTTCCGTCTGCCCGTGTATTCCATCCGGTAAAAGTATATCCACTTCTCTTCGGCACTTTTGAAGACAACGTCAACGGCTGTCCTCCCTGTTTGACCTGATCTTCCGGCATATCCGTAACCGCTTCACCATTTGCCTGATACATGACTGCAAACTCACCGGCAGTCAACTGGTGTGACGAATAATTCGTCATTGCAGCAAGCTCTTTCACGGTTGCCTTCTTCGCAGTCGATTCCCATGCAATCTTTTCTCCAATACCACGCCCCTGATTGCCGCTCAGGTAATAACCAAATTCATTTTTACTTATAAAATACATTCCGTTAGAATCTGCTTTTCCGACCCTGCAAAGTGCCATAACACCTTCCACACCATCGGCATACGTTTCCTTCATATACTTCTTAGCAGTGGCCGTCAGTGTGACATTTTTCTCAAGTCCGATACGAGATCCCTCGAGCAGGCGATCCGATTGATCTACAACGACCGGTGTACCATTCTCATCGTACAAACACAGTGCGATCGGATAATCCTCATCACCGGAATACTTGAGAACAAAATAACGTTCCTTCATAATTTCCGTTGTCAGCTGCTGACCCTCGGAATCATTAGCACTGCCCCACGATGCATCATATGGCAATGCATTCAGTCTACCGGTACTCATGATATAGTCAAACAACTGATCAATACCGTAGCATCCTGAAAAAACACCTGTCGTGTATTCTCCTTCCCTTACCACAGACTGTGAGTCTACTGATGCTGCCTTGATCGTGATTTCCTCAAAGGATGTTGACGAAAAGACCATTCCCAACGTCAGCACACAGCAGATCACACGCTTCATAACCTTGTGTAAATTCATAGGTTCCCTCCTTCTTCTATTGTTTCCATTGTCTGTTGCAAAACAAAACCTCATACATTACTATACTTTCTTCAACCTGCCACACCGCATTCCATCACATTTACCGGCTGGAAAGTTGATTTCCCCATGTAGAAATTATATCATCTTTGGAGGGAGGGGGTGCCCACGTGGCGTGAATGGTCAAAATAGGGTGTGAAAAGTATAGGGGATGAAGGACACAGAAACAGACAGAATAGAAAAACAGGGCTGCACCTCAACTTATATTGTTAAAGTGGCAGCCCTATGTTTATATACTATTTTCTAATAATTTTGTCATCATGCCTTAACTACTTTTACATTCTTATTTCCCTTTTTCTTTAAGAATTTCTTGTATTTTTTCAGCATCTTCTTCGGCACTTTAATGACTAATTTCTTATGTGTTCCCTTGAAGGCATTGCTTCCAATGGAACTGCTTGTTAACTTGGTCGATTTGATAACAATGGTCTTAAGATTCTTGCATCCTCGGAATGCATTTTTACCTATGCTTGTAATATTGCTATCAATTGCTACCTTTTGTAATTTCTTATTGTTTGCAAATGCTTTTGGCGCGATAGAAGTAACTGTATAAGTAATTCCGGCAATTTTTACTTTCTTCGGTACATTTACCTTTTTACTTTTTGTTACATTACTATACGCCACCTTTGGTTTCTTAGCATTAGAAGAAATCACTTTGTAAGCTCCCTGCTTATTTTTCAAAGTTGTTCCTTTAGCCGCCGGTTTTTTCACTGGAGCCGGCGTCTTAGCAGGTACCGGAGTCGGTGTAACATCCGGCTTATCACTAGGCGTTACTGTCGGCTCTTCCGTTGGATCTATTATTGGCTCTTCGGTCGGAGCTATTGTTGGCTCATCTCCCGGCGTTACCGTTGGTTCAGCACTTGGGAGCGGCACCATCGTTGGTGGCGTTATTGACGGGGCTATCGTCGGTGTTGCACTTGGCGCTAATGTTGGTGCCGGTACTGCTGTTGGCTCTGCACTTGGTGCTACTGTTGGTTCTGTACTTGGCACTAATGTTGGCGCTGTCGTTGGTGCCGTACTTGGTACAGTTGTTGGCTCTGTACTTGGTGCTACTGTTGGTTCTGTACTTGGCACCAAAGTTGGTTCGGCACTTGGTGCTGTCGTCGGTGCCGGCATTGCTGTCGGTGTCGGTGCCGCACTTGGTACAGTTGTTGGCTCTGTACTTGGTGCTACTGTTGGTGCCGGTACTGCTGTCGGAATTATTGTTGGCACAACCGTCGGTGCCACGGTCGGCGTTGCTGTCGGCATCATAGACGGCACAGCCACAGAATTATCCACCGAAGCATCAATATCAGCCTGCGTAATATCGGCATTCTGTATATATTCACCCGTCATCGGGTCTTTATATGTACCATTTCGCAAATCAGTTAATGCTGCTTTTAGACCTGAGATGGTAAAAGTAATCTCAATGCTGTCTTCCGGAGTCGGAAGTATCTCATCTTTGGATTCAACATACAACGGACCACTATTTTCAATGCCAAAACAATTTTTTAAAATGAAACAGTAAAAGTTTTCATTTTCTTTTTGAGGCAGATTCATTCCTGATGCAACTTCTTTTCCGTCAATCTTTATTGATGCATCCGTCACTTTCACATCCGAATATATTCCATTACGGTTATTTTCGGTTTTCGCCGAAATGTCTGTCGCTATACCGAGAATATTAAATGCTTTCGAAGCAGAGAGGTCAACGCCTTTTAATGCAATCGTATATTGTCCGTCTCGATTAAGAAATACATCACGAACCTGTACATCCGCCGCATTGACCTCTTCTCCACCTGCCTTTATATAGTTATAATTAGAATCCGTCTTACTGGTTCTATATGTATTTCGATAGTCCCATGTTCCATTCATCTGATACGCAATATATGCATGAATACCTTTCCGTGCCCAAAGCTCATTATCAATGTAATCTTTTGGCTGTTGCGTTGCAATCGGTGTTGCTGACACTTCCGGAGTATTCGCAGGCTCTGATGATGGAACAAATGTCGGTGGCAGCGTTGGGTCGCATGGCTCTGTTGTCGGCTCTGCCGTTGGTTCTGCACTCGGCTTTATGACCGGTGTTGGCAGTGGTTCCGCACTTGGCTCCGTTGTTGCTTCCTTCACATTCTTTACCTGAAATGACACAGTAATCGTCGAGCCTGTTCCTAATGTTTTTACGTCATTAGCAAACATATTGATGGAATCATCTGAATCAAATCCATATTTTTTATATTCATCTCTATAATTATCAGCCGAACTATTTATGTAGAAATAATACTTCAAATATGGATTTAATATTGTTGCTGCATAATTCTTTATGTCATCAGAATCCCGATATCCCCACATGCTGCCTGGCTTGATCATTTTCCCATTGCTAATGTTATATGTATCCGTCTTAGTTCCATCAGCAGAAGTAACCGATACACCGGTAACATCCACTTTCATATTGCTACCCTTATACAAATTAGTATCCAACCAAAGCATCTGCATTCCATCATCATCCGCTGTTGTGTATGAAATTTCATAATTTCCTTCACCTGTAACCTGCATCGCATGCGAGGTAGTAATATTCGCAAAATAGTCCTCATTCCAATTATCTGACGCATATGAGATTCCAACTCTAAAATCATCATCCGTTCCCCTAACCTGAGGCGTTGAACTATAATTAGGTGTACCATGAACAACAGGTTTTTCCGTAGGATCTGTACTTGCAGACGGATTACTCGTCGGATTTACACCTGGCGAAACCATTGGTGTACTCGTCGGTGCTGAGGTGGGCGCTCCTGTCGATTCCTCATAATCGTCACGTTGTTTCACGGTATAGTTAACTGTTATTATTGTCCCCTCTTGAACTGTAATCTTGCTTTCCGAAAGCAAATTCACCCCATCCAATGCATTGAAATTATAGTCAACATATTTTTTACGATAATTATCATACTCTTCACTGATATAATATTCATACCTTAAATTCTCATTCTTAATTGTTGCTGCATAATTTTCCTTGGCATATGTATTTCGATATCCCCACAAGCTTCCCGGCTGTCTCAGTTTTTCATTGTCAAGCGTATACAGCTTTTGATATGCTTCATCAGGAGTCGTGATCGTCACACCTGTGACATCCACTTCCATTCTACTACCTTTATATAAATTGGTATCCAGCCACAATAATCCTATGTCAGAATTTGTTGCTATAGTGTAACTAGCCGAGTACTCCCCTTCGCCCTTTACCTGCATTACCTGATCTGTGTCAAAATCAGTAAAATTGTTCTCGTTCCAATCAGCCGAAACATAAGTTAATCCGACACGAAAATCATCATCTGTACCTCGAGTCTGCTGAGTCGCACTGTAATTAGGTGTTCCATGAGCAATTGGGTCCGGTGTTTCTGTCGGAGTCGGCGTGTATGACGTTTGAACTGCACCGTATAAAGTAACTTGCACATCCTCAAATTGAAGATAAGATTCTTTATCTAGCGCAGGAATTCGAACTGCCATATAATTTGCAAATTGAATTAAGGTATCTCCTCTATAACTAACAGTGTAGTATGCATCTTTTGTTAATTTGGCCGTAGTCGTAGCAACTCCACCATCCGTAAAATTGTAAATATCCTCATTATTACTATCAAAATTTAATTGTGCCTCTGCCTCGCTATCCTCTATCGTCTCTAGCGACAGATTGACACGCCTAGCATAAAACGAAATGTCAATTCCCGTGAAACTCCATTGTTTTAATCTATCCGAAAATTCATGTGATGGATTACACCATTTATTACCTAATTCCAAACGACAGTCTCCATCAGCACCATAAGACCATTCTGAACTTTTCAATTTTATCGTCTGCACAGAACTAGTTGTATCCGATACCGTCTCTTCTGATGCAAAAGCACTTTTTATTCCAATTTTATTGAAATCACATAATGTACATGCTAATGCAAAAACCAATAGTAATGCTATTTTTCTTCGTCTCCCTTTTGTCATAACTTTCCTCCTATCATCTCAGCGGTGGTCAAATTCCATTGAACCAATTAACATGTTCTTTCATTTGAAATATACTGTAATGTAGCGTCAACTTATCATTTTCTTATCACCACCTTTCTGTTTCCTTTTTTCTTCAGAAACTTTTTGTATCTTTCTCTTGTTCATTTTCATCATACTACCTCCTCGTATCCTTTTAATGATACTAGCCGTACATACTCCATCATATGCATTTTATTTTTGTAATCTTAAAAAAACTATAACATATTATATTCATGATTTTTTTCCGTTTTTTATTCATTATAGATTTTATATGTTGCTTATGCATACCATATTTTCAGAACTTTTCATCATATTTTCGCGTATTAACACCACTCAAATTGTATATAATAAACAATTTTTTCAAGAAAACTTTGTGAATTATTTTTCATTCTATGTAGCCACGTCACAATATACTTTTACGAATATCTCTGAGCACACCATTGAAATAGTGTCTACTAACTTTCTTTTGCATCCTCCTTTTCTCCCTAGCATCTATTTTCCAGCATCATCCACCAATATCTGTTGTGTTTTCTCTTTCCCTGATAAATTATTATCCGTACTTTGTTCTGGAATTAAAGCGATGATCGCCAATGCCATTACTAACAACAATGCTGCAATTTTAATAAGATTACTTTTTCCCATGGTATCTTACTCCTTCCCTCTTCATGCAACTTTTTTACTTACCTCACGCTAAGCATACACCATCTATGTTCAAATATTTCTCCGTTTTTTTCATTCCTTTTATAATCACTCCAACGATCGATTTTACCTGATTTATTCTAGGTTTCTATCAGTATAAAAAATAATTTTTCTTCGACCGCCACTCGACAATTTATAAATTATGCATAATTTTCACTCATAATTTTTGTGAAAGTTTTTTTCAAAAAAAGAGGATCGCTAAAATAACGATCCTCTCTTGCTACTACTTGCCAAATGCTATCATAACTTATGTACAGTTAGGCATTTCCGCATATTATTTTGCTACTACATACTGAACCCATCTCTTAACATTACTAATACTGTCAGATGCCTCTACCTTTGTAGTAGACTCTTTGCTTTCGACCTTCTTCAGATAATATGTGTATACTTTAGAACGGTCTGCATAACGATACTGTGTTTTATAGGAGGATACCACTTGTCTTGTAGATTCTCCATACCAACATGGAGCACTTCCGTATAAATTGAAATAACCTCCAATTTGTTTTGAATACTGATTACCTACACAGGCAAGCTGAGCTCCCCAACCTCGTTCCTGATAATTGGTGCAAGACTTTCCACCCCACACACCAGAACAAGGTCCGGATGTTCTTCCATCTGCAGATAAATATCTAATGTAATTATACTGCGTGGCATATCCATTAGGAACAGACCGCGTCTCAACCTTTCTAGAATCACTGCCACTAATATTACCATCTGAC
>ERZ791659.1444-NODE-1444-length-12447-cov-2.31327_pt1 | contig 12447 bp, 8 predicted proteins | sample MGYA00510053_ERZ791659 | MGnify/ENA primary metagenome ERZ791659 (study PRJEB30046, sample SAMN00715192) | human gut metagenome | study: EMG produced TPA metagenomics assembly of the A metagenome-wide association study of gut microbiota in type 2... | reverse complement strand
TGCAATTTTCCATAAATGGCAATAAGTTTTATTGTATTTTTGCTTTGCGAAGATAGGGGGAGCTCATCAAATTGAGTTATCTTTGCGCCCTCAATCAGTTTTGAACGTAAGAATGAAGAAGTTAGCACTTTTCCCTTTACCGGGACATAACGAATATACACTTGCCAACGGTTTGCGTATTATCCATCAACCGGCCTATTCCAATGTAGCTTATTGTGGTTTTGCTGTTGATGCCGGAACCCGTGATGAGCTTGAGAATGAACAAGGCATGGCGCACTTTGTGGAACATCTTATTTTTAAAGGTACACAGAAGCGGAAAGCCTGGCATATTCTCAATCGTATGGAGAATGTAGGTGGTGACCTGAATGCTTACACCAATAAAGAAGAGACGGTTATCTATTCTGCTTTCCTTACTGAGCACTTCGGCCGGGCCTTTGAACTGCTGGCGGATATTGTATTTCATTCCACCTTTCCGCAACGTGAGATTGAAAAGGAAACGGAGGTAATCATTGATGAAATCCAGTCTTACGAGGACACGCCTTCCGAACTTATTTTCGATGACTTCGAGGATTTGATCTTCCGCGGACATCCGCTGGGACGTAATATTTTGGGTAATCCTGAATTACTGAAAACGTTCCGGAGTGAAGATGCTGCTGCTTTCACTTCCCGCTTTTACCATCCGGGCAATATGGTTTTCTTTGTTTGGGGCGATTTGGATTTCAAGCAAGTCATCCGTTGGGCAGAGAAACTCCTTATAGATGTCCCTGCGGTATCGGTGGATAACCGTCGTATGCCTCCTCCTCTTTATACGCCTGAGAAACTCACTATACATAAAGATACGCATCAGGCTCATGTCATGATTGGCAGTCGTGGATACAATGCCTATGATGATAAACGTACAGCCCTTTATCTGCTGAACAATATTCTTGGGGGCCCGGGTATGAATAGTCGTCTGAACGTTTCTCTGCGTGAACGCCGGGGATTAGTTTATAATGTGGAGTCCAATCTGACTTCTTATACGGATACAGGTGTCTTCTGCACTTATTTCGGATGCGATCCTGAAGATGTGGATACATGTATGCGATTGGTAATGAAGGAACTTAAAAGCTTGCGTGATACCAAGATGACTTCCCAGCAACTGGCTGCTGCCAAGAAGCAACTCATCGGACAGATAGGTGTAGCGTCGGATAATAATGAGAACAATGCCCTCGGTATGGCAAAGACCTTCCTGCATTATCATAAATATGAAACCTCTGAAGCGGTTTATCAACGTATTGAACAACTTACTCCGGAGATCCTATTGGAAGTGGCGAATGAAATGTTTGCAGAAGATTATCTGTCGACGCTGATCTATCGCTGAGTATCCTTTATTGATTAGCATCAGGTAACGTCTGTAACCATAACTCAATGCTCGGTTGCAAATAAGTTATTCTGTTTCTGACGTAAAGGTAAGCATTTATGTCTTCTCTTTAAATATCTGCTCCTTACCTGAGGCATACTTGCTCCGTATCAAATCCATACAATCTCCACATAGAGGTACCTCTGAGTGGAGATTGTACGGAGCAAGTGGGTTGCAGATAGGTCGCAAGGAGGTTGCAAGTATGCCTTGAGTAAGATAAAGAGGAAGAATTAAAAAGTCAACTTTTATCCTTCAATCTGTTTGAGTGGTTACAAGTCTTCGCATACTGAATTCGCAACCGCAATATTGCTGATTATAGAAGTCATGCTCTTTGAGAAGCTGGTTTCGTCGGTCTTGTAATCCTCCTTTTCGCCAGTTTTGTTCCCAGAAAGTGGTTCCGGGGTAAAGGGCAGCGGCTCTACGTCCCGCTTCGTTTATTTGGTCGAGGCTTTTCCAGCGGGAAGAGGCGAGGGTAGTGGTGAACAGGGTAAAACCGTGTTCGGAGGCATAACGGGCAGTTTCAGCCAGACGAAGGTTGAAACATTTCAGGCAACGGCCACCTCGTTCGGGCTCATCCTCCATTCCTTGTATGGAGGTGCGCCAGAATGAGTAATCGTAGTCGCCGTCCATAAAGTCAAGTCCTAACCCCTGAACATAACGGATGGCCTCGGCTTTCCGGATTTCATATTCGGCCTGAGGGTAGATATTGGGGTTGTAATAAAACACGGTGGGGCGGATGCCGTTAGTAAGCAGGCATTCGATAATGGCAGAAGAACAAGGTGCGCAACAAGAGTGGAGCAGCACCTTGTCTTCATGGTTAGGAGTTTGAAGCTTTAACATCATCTTTTCGTCTTTTTAGATACATATTTATACCTTCAGTTTTATTTTGGCCTTCACCAGCAGTCCGGTCAGTTGGACGATGATGAGGGAGAATCCGAGTGATCTTAATAAGCCCGGAGCACCTGCATTCAGGAGCTCGGGGTAGTGCCAGCCCAACAATTGCTGTGCGGCGTACCATATATATGGAATGATATAACACGTAAGCGTGGCAGTCCCGGCAGGTTTGATAATATCGAACCAGGGTGTTTTACCTTTTACATCCGTCAGCCAATAGAACAGGCCGAACAATGGGAAGAATGCAGCAAGGCAATAGAACAGCCAGCTCGGAGTAGCCTGTATCTTTGAGATAATCCAGTGGGGGTGCGAGCAAAGTGCAGCGATGAGCATGATGACACCTAATGCACAAAGGGTAACAATGAATTTACGCGGATGTTCCCGGTCGGCATATTTCTGCATCAACAGGGAAGTGAGTACCCCCGACATACCGAATGCATGCAGTGTCCAGTCACTGGGGATGAAAGGCAGAAGGATGATGCGTAAACCATATTCCTGGGGAATCAGATTGGAGTGACTGATCACTGCAAGGAGTATGACGACCAGCCATGCTATGACATTTTTACGCAAACTTTCGCGGGTGAACAGGTAGATACCGGCACACACGACATACGTCCAACCGATAAGTCCCAGAATGCCCCACCAACCTTGATGGAAAGGTTTTCCGTTTAAATCTTTATATAGAACGAGGAATGCCAACAAGGCAACGCCAAGCACCTTCATTGCGATGAATAGGTACTTTTTTGACCCTTCGGTCTTCGGATAAACGGCCCAGACCAGGAAAAAACCGATAATCATCAGGATACAGAACCACTGGTGGGAAATGCCACCTGCTATGCCACCCGAATTGAGTGAAAATAGCCCCATAGTGATGAGTGCTACTGTACGCCAGAAGATATGGGCAATGACCTGAAGTGTAGTATCTCCTTTTCGGTAACGGTTCTGGATGGCAAAAGAGACAGACATGCCCATGCAAAACAGGAATGCGGGAAAAATGGTGTCGGAGAATCCCATCATATCTTCGTTGATGTCGGCATGTTCAAGCCAGTGGGGGATGTTCTTCAGACCGGGGATGTCATTCACGAAGAGCATGAGAAACATGGTGAGTGCGCGGAATACATCAACCGCGGCCACTCGTTGAGGTGCTAAGTTTTTCATTATAGAATACATTTGGGGGTTAATGCTGCAAATATAGGAAACAAATTTTTTATATTTGTCCCCATGAAGGTAAAACTGCTGATATTTCTCGGACTGGTTTTAGTAGGCATTCATGGAATGTCTGCTTCGGTGGATATTCCTGCAATGGATAGATGGTCTGCTGCCTTGGATGAGGCTATCGGGGCGCATCAGGAATATGTGGCAGTGCGGGAAGCTCGTATTGAAGCTTTGAGGCAGCAATTGTTGCAGACAGATATGGAGGCGTCGGAGTATTTCCGTCTGAATGGAGAAATGTTTCAGGAATACAAGGCATATATATGCGATTCAGCCCTTCTTTATCTGGGCCGCAATTTGCGCTGGGCGCAGCGCCACGGTGAACAGGAAACAGTGGATGAAACCCGCATCCGACGGGCGCACCTGATGTCTTCGGCAGGTATGTATAAGGAAGCTTCTGAGGATTTGGAACAGATAAATCCTTCCGGACTCTCTTCCCGTCTGTTGCCCGATTATTACGAAAATTACCGTCATTTATACGGTGAATTGGGGGCATATACGCAAGATGCTTTCCGTCGTAACCGCTATTATGGTTTGTCTGCCGCTTATGAGGACTCACTGATGCAGGTGCTTTCCCCTGCCTTCGCCCTTTATCCGGAACGCAGAGAGATGCAGGCAGCTGCTGCCGGTAGGTTAGAGGAAGCTTTGAAGATAAACGATGACCGCTTGGCAAGTGTGCGCCCCGATACTCCGGAGTATGCGTTGATAACGTATCACCGTTCTTTGCTGTATCATCGCCTGGGGGACCTGGAGAAAGCAAAATATTATCTGGCTTTGTCCGCTTTGACGGATATCCGCCTTGCGATTACAGACCATGCCTCCCTGTGGACTTTGGCACAATTGCTCTATGAGGAAGGAGACATCGAACGTGCTTATCGCTATATCCGTTTTTCGTGGAATGAAACCAATCATTACAATGCCCGTAGCCGCAGTTTGCAGACAGCCGGCATTCTATCGCTTATAGATCTTACCTATCAGGCTATGCAGGAGAAACAGAATGAACGTCTTCGTTTTTATCTCTGGATGATTAGTATTCTATCTCTGCTGTTGGTCGTAGCTGTTGTCTGGATTTACAGGCAGATGAAGCATCTCTCTGTCGCCCGGGCTCATTTGGAGCAGGCGAATGAACAGTTGCAAATGTCTAATCATATCAAAGAAGAATATATCGGGCGCTTCCTGAAACTCTGTTCTACCTACATCGACCGACTGGATGCTTACCGGCGCATGGTAAACAAGAAGCTTACCGGCGGGCAGATGGGAGAACTCCTGAAAATGGTACGTTCACGAGATGTGCTCGACACGGATCTGAAAGAATTATATGGGAACTTTGATACGGCTTTCCTGCACCTTTTCCCTGATTTTGTAGGAAAATTCAATGAACTGCTTCAACCGGAAGAGCGGATCATACTCCGCAAAGGCGAACTTCTGAATACTGAATTACGTATTTTTGCTTTAATCCGATTGGGCATTGACGATAGTTCGCAGATTGCCGAATTTCTCCGTTACTCCGTCAATACAATCTATAATTACCGCGCCAAAGTGAAAAACAAAGCTTGTGTTTCGCGTGATGACTTTGAAACATGCGTTATGAAGATACGCTAAGCATACGTCATTACCTTATTTCCTATCCACTTTTTTACTTTCTCTATTGATTTTTATCTGCCTGTTCTTTAGAGGGTTATCTTCGCTGTATATTTCATCTTATCCACATATTCATAATGCGGAGGTACGTAATGTCTTTATCTTGCCTACCTTTGGGGGAGATTAATTAACCCTTGAAAAACATACCATGAATTTGAAATTACCTCTTTTATTAGGATGCTGTTTGTTGGTTGCTACTACAACCTGTGCCGGGACTTCCGGTTCATTGGGTGAGGATGCTCCGGGAAAAAACAAAGCGGAAGTTTACATTACGACTGCCGATCGGCAACAAAGCTTTAACCACATTACTCAAGAGCTTTCCAAAGTCTCTGCATCTGAGTCTGTAATCACTATAAATCCTACGGTGCGGTATCAGGAGATGGATGGTTTCGGAGCTGCTGTTACAGGTTCTACCTGCTATAATCTGATGCAGATGACACCGACCGACCGTACGAAATTCCTGACTGAAACGTTTTCTGATAAAAATGGGCTGGGATTTAGTTATATCCGCATTTCTATTGGTTGTTCCGACTTTTCACTGAGCGAGTATACCTGTTGCGATACAAAAGGAATTGAGAATTTCGCTCTGCAAACTGAAGAGAAAGAATATGTAATACCTATTTTAAAAGATATTCTTGCTCTTAATCCCACTATCAAAATATTAGGTTCTCCGTGGACATGCCCCAAGTGGATGAAGGTGAATAACCTGGAAGAAAGGAAACCATTTGATTCCTGGACAAGCGGACAATTGAATCCGGATTATTATTCTGATTATGCTACTTACTTTGTGAAGTGGATACAGGCATTCCGTGATGAAGGTATTGAAATCTACTCCGTCACTCCACAGAATGAACCGTTAAATAGGGGTAATTCTGCTTCTTTGTTCATGGGTTGGAAAGAAGAACAAGCTTTTGTCCGCGATGCTCTCGGTCCTGCTTTCAAGGCTGCCGGACTGGATACGAAGATTTATGCTTTCGACCATAATTACAACTATGATAATATGGCCGATCAGCAGGAGTATCCTGTTAGAATGTATGATGATGAAGTGGCTGGTGCTTTCCTTACCGGAGCTGCTTATCACAACTATGGAGGCAGACGTGAGGAATTGAATAACATTCAGCAGAAACGTCCCGATAAAGAACTTATCTTTACGGAAACTTCTATCGGCATGTGGAATGACGGACGCAACCTGGAAAGGCGTTTGATGGAGGATATGCGCGAGGTGGCTCTTGGTACGGTAAACAATTGGTGTAAAGGCGTCATTGTCTGGAATCTGATGCTGGACGATGAACGTGGACCTTGGCGTGAAGGTGGTTGTAAAACCTGCTACGGAGCTGTTGATATTAATCGTGGGGACTATAAGACGATGACTTACAATTCTCATTATTATATTATCGGGCATCTGTCGTCCGTAGTAAAATCGGGTGCAGTTCGTGTGGAAAGTAAAGGTGTTGACGAGAAAGGATTAATGTACTCTGCATTTGAAAATCCCGATGGAACCGTTGCTTTTGTACTCTTGAATGAGGGAAATGAGGAAACTCGCCTGACTGTAACGGATGGAAAGAATTATGTAGATTGTGTGGTGCCTGCCAAAGCAGTAGCCTCTTATCGCTGGAAGAAATAATCTTATAGTATTAGAATATCATGTTGAAATCGATTTTAGTGGGTACATCCCTTTTAGCAGCTTCTCTGATGTTGGGGAGTTGTGGTGAAAAGGCAGAAAAAATACAGGATTTTGCTGAGTTTATAACCATTCAGGGGCAAGACCTGATAAAACCTGATGGTACGAAACTCTTTATCATGGGTACCAATCTGGGCAATTGGCTGAATCCGGAAGGGTATATGTTTAAGTTTAACAAAACGAATTCTCCCCGGTTTATCAATGAAATGTTCTGCCAATTGGTAGGACCCGACTTTACTGCTGAGTTTTGGAAAGCTTTCAAAGACAATTATATCACTCGTGAAGATATTCAGTTTATTAAGAATACAGGTGCGAATACCATTCGTCTTCCATTCCATTATAAGCTTTTCACGGATGAGGACTTTATGGGGTTGACTGCCGGTCAGGATGGTTTTGCCCGTGTAGACAGTGTTGTGGAATGGTGCCGTGAAGCCGATCTTTATCTGATTCTTGATATGCATGATGCTCCGGGTGGACAAACGGGTGATAATATAGATGATAGCTACGGATATCCTTGGTTGTTTGAAAGTGAAGCCAGCCAGCAATTGTATTGCGATATCTGGCGCAAGATTGCAGACCGGTATAAGAATGAACCGGTGATTCTCGGTTATGAGCTTTTCAATGAACCTATCGCTCCGTATTTTCCGAATATGGAAGAATTGAACGGTAAACTGGAAGATATTTATAAGAAAGGGGTAGCTGCTATCCGCGAGGTGGACAATAACCATATTATTCTGTTGGGTGGCGCTCAGTGGAACGGTAACTTCAAGCCGTTCAAGGATTCTAAGTTTGATGATAAAATAATGTATACTTGCCATCGTTATGGAGGTGATCCTACTAAAGATGATATTCAAACTATAATAGACTTCCGCGACAGTGTGAACTTACCAATGTATATGGGTGAGATAGGACATAACACGGACGAATGGCAAGCTGCTTTTTGCCAGACGATGCGTGAGAATAATATCGGTTATACCTTCTGGCCGTATAAGAAGATGGATGGTTCCAGCTTTGTAGGTATTACTCCGCCGGAAAATTGGGCGAATATCCTTTATTTCTCCGAATCTCCACGCACATCTTATAAAGAAATCCGGGATGCCCGTCCCGACCAGATGATGGTACGCAAGGCAATGATGGATTTCATTGAGGCTTGCAAACTGAAGAACTGTGTGGTGCAGGAAGGGTATATTCAGTCGTTAGGTATGAAATAATCACTAATAAACTAATTATTTATCCATATGAAAAAAGTATTATTCGGTTTGGCATTCACTGTTGCTCTTCCACTCTTGGCGCAGCAGAAACCCGTATATCTGGATGCTACCAAACCTATCGAAGAAAGAGTAGAAGATGCGTTGCAAAGGCTGACTTTGGAAGAAAAGGTAGCTATGGTACATGCACAAAGTAAATTCAGTAGTGCAGGAGTGCCCCGCTTGGGTATTCCGGAAAATTGGATGACAGATGGTCCTCATGGTATCCGTCCCGAAGTACTTTGGGATGAGTGGGATCAGGCAGGGTGGACCAATGACTCTTGTGTAGCTTATCCGGCATTGACTTGTCTGGCTGCTACATGGAATCCCGATATGTCCCTGCTTTACGGAAAAAGTATCGGTGAAGAGGCGCGTTATCGCAACAAGAATGTTCTTTTGGGACCTGGTGTCAACATTTACCGTACTCCGCTGAATGGACGTAACTTTGAGTATATGGGTGAAGATCCCTATCTGGCTTCTCGTATGGTGGTTCCTTACGTGCAAGGCGTACAGCAAAATGGTGTAGCTGCCTGTGTAAAGCATTATGCGCTGAATAACCAGGAAATCAACCGTCATACCACCAATGTTATAGTGGACGACCGTGCTCTTTATGAAATCTATCTGCCGGCTTTTAGAGCTGCTGTTCAGGAAGGTAAAACTTGGGCCATAATGGGGGCTTATAATCTCTATAAAGGACAGCATGCTTGCCATAATCAGTATTTGTTGAATGATATTTTGAAAGGTGAGTGGGGATTTGATGGTGTTGTGGTTTCCGACTGGGGTGGTGTGCATGATACGGATCAGGCCATTAAGAATGGTCTCGATATGGAATTCGGTAGTTGGACGGATGGTCTTGCAAATGGCAGCAGTAATGCTTATGATAATTATTATCTGGCTATGCCTTATCTGGAGCGCATTAAATCCGGGAAAGTGGGTACGAATGAATTGGATGATAAGGTGCGCCGCATTTTGCGCCTGAGTTTCCGTACAACAATGGATATGAACCGTCCTCTGGGTTCCATGCTTTCTCCAGAACATTATGAGGCTGCCCGCCGTATTGGTGAGGAGGGGATTGTGTTGTTACAAAATAAGGGTGCTTTGTTGCCTATTGACTTGAATAAAGCAAAGAAAATTGCCGTTATCGGCGAGAATGCTGTGAAGATGATGACTGTAGGCGGTGGTAGTTCTTCTTTGAAAGTTCAGCGTGAGTTGTCTCCATTAGATGGTATTAAGAAGCGTGTAGGGGATAAAGTAGAAGTCGTTTATGCTCGTGGTTACGTAGGTGATGCCCGTGGTGAATATAATGGTGTGGTAACAGGTCAGAATTTGAAAGACGACCGTACACCGGAGGAATTGATTGCCGAAGCTGTAAAGGTTGCAGAAGATGCTGATTATGTAATTTTCATCGGTGGACTGAATAAGAGTAATAATCAGGATTGTGAGGATACTGACCGTGTCGGTCTGGATTTACCCTATGGACAGGATCATGTTATTTCGGCTTTGGCAAATGCTAATAAGAATCTTGTAGTTATTAATATCTCCGGTAATGCCGTAGCTATGCCTTGGGTTGCGGAAGTTCCTTCTGTGTTGCAAGCCTGGTTTTTGGGTTCGGAAGCAGGGAGTTCCATTGCAGCTATATTGATGGGTGATGTCAATCCTTCCGGTAGACTACCTTTCACTTTCCCTGCACGTTTGGAAGATGTTCCGGCTCATAGTGTAGGTGAGTATTTCGCTGACCGTAGTAAGAAAGTAGTGGATATGAAGTATAATGAAGGCATCTTTGTAGGTTATCGTTGGACGGACAAACAGAAGAAGGTGAAACCATTGTTCCCTTTCGGGCATGGATTGTCTTATACGACATTTGTTTATAGCAGGCCTATTGCTGACAAGAAGATAATATCTGTTAATGATGAGATCAACTTTACTGTAACTGTGAAGAATACAGGTGAACGTGAAGGTCACGAAGTCGTACAGTTATATATCAGCGATAAGAAATCTTCTTTGCCTCGTCCGGTAAAGGAACTGAAAGGTTTCAAAAAAGTGAAACTGGCTCCGGGCGAAGAGAAAGATGTCACATTTACTATAGATAAAGAAGCTTTGAGTTACTTTGATGATATTCAGCATACCTGGGTAGCTGAACCGGGTAAGTTTGAGGCGATTATTGCTGCTTCGGCAGCGGATATAAAAGGTGTAGTACCTTTTGAATTAAAATAGACGTGCTGAAAGAAGATTCTTCTTTTCATTAGTTATTATCAAGGATAGAGTAGAACGATAGGGCGAGACCATGAGGTTAACGCCCTATTTTATTTTTATAATGGAGGTGAGAATATAAAGTGTATAATGTCGTAATTAATACAAAATTATTTCTTATAAAAAATTGTATTGATATCTTGTAATAGCTTTTAGAAATGTGTGTAGGGCATGCTTGATCTGTAAACTTGTATATTAGCGATTGTATAACTTGTATATAATGATAATCTGTTGTCTTTTCATATATTAAATAATTTGAATTTGTTTCTCTCATAAGTTTCGGATATTGAAACAATTATATTTTTAATATTCATATATTGAAACTGATGTTCTTAAAAAACTCCTTTTTCTTGTTTCAGCAACTTATCTACTAAACAATCACTTAAATAGTAGTCTTCCTACTTTTTTAGTGCCTATAACAGAAATAGATACAATTTACTGTCTCCCTTATTACTCCGATATTTGCATACTGAGATTTTAGGCTATTTTCGGTTCGTTTCGGGCTGTGACACGGATTTGGCCGATAGAATGATTTTAAAATAAAAATGAGAATTAGATGAAGAAAATACTAGTATGCATATTATTCATATTGGGATTATTTCCAGCCGAGAGTAAGGCTCAGAAGATTGCTGTAAAAAGCAATCTTCTTTACGATGCCACTACTACCATGAATCTTGGTTTGGAAGTGGCTTTGGTACGTAGGTGGACATTGGATATTCCGGTGAATTATAATCCATGGAAGTTTGATGAAACTCGCTTGAAGCACTGGGGCATACAACCGGAGCTTCGTTACTGGTTCTGCGAAAGTTTCAACCGCACGTTCATTGGGTTGCATGCTCACTATGCCGACTTCAATGTAGGTGGGTTGCCCGACTGGCCGCTTATCAGCGAAAATATGCAGAATATGCGCTATCAGGGACATCTGTATGGAGGCGGTATTTCGATAGGACACTCATGGATATTGAAGAAGCGCTGGAGCATTGAGGCTTCCCTTGGGTTGGGGTATGCACGCATCATATATGAAAAGTATCCCTGTGCAACGTGTGGCACTAAACAGAAAGATACCAGTAAGAACTATGTGGGACCTACAAAAGCGAGTGTATCACTTATTTACGTAATTAAATAGAAATGAGAATGATGAAAAGAAATATGTCATTTATCGTGTTGGTGCTGGTTGTCTTGTGCCTGAATACGAACAGAGCCATAGCCCAGGATCGTTCTTATGAAGGAACCATCACCATAGTACCTGTGCGGTTGGAGCAACTGGGAGAAACTGTTCATATAGATTTTGATATTCTGATGAAAGATGTGAAGGTGAAATCGGCGCATGGAGTGGACCTTATTCCGCAGTTAGTTTCTCCTACTACTACTTACGAGCTTCCACGGGTTTCCATCAAAGGGAAAAACGAGTATCTGGTTCATGAACGCAGACTGGCAGTGATGAGTGCTAAAGCGAAGAAAAACTATAAGGCACCTTATCTGATAGAGAAAAATCAGAAGAAGAAAAGTGGCGTTATTTGCTACAGATATACATTGCCTTACGAGCCTTGGATGGCGGATGCCGGGCTGAATGTGCAGCGCGACGAGTGTGGTTGTGGCGAAAGTGCGCTGATGAACGTGGAGCATACCTTTGATAAGGTTACGCTCGAACGTATGCTGGTGCCGTATGTGGTGACTCCTCATCTTTCGTATGTGGAGCCTAAAGTAGAGGAAATAAAGAGTCGTGATATACAGGCGGAATGTTTTCTGGACTTTGAGGTGAACAAGGTGGATATTCGCCCTGAATACATGAGCAATCCCCAGGAATTAGCAAAAATCCGTGCGATGATTGATGACCTGAAGTCTGATGCCAATGTGAACGTGAAGCGTCTGGATATCATAGGTTATGCTTCCCCTGAAGGAACGCTGGCTGCAAACAAACGTTTATCCGAAGGGCGTGCTATGGCATTGCGCAACTATCTGGCTGCCCGGTATGATTTCCCGCGTAATCAATACTATATCATATTCGGTGGTGAAAACTGGGATGGATTGGTGGAGGCGCTGGATACGTTTGAGATGGATTATAAAGAAGAGGTTTTGGATATCATCACGAATGTTCCTATTGAAAAAGGAAGGGAAACGCG